>Ga0247782_1000088_pt1 | contig 126809 bp, 77 predicted proteins | sample UWRJL019104C5_FD_179928 | JGI IMG/M metagenome (GOLD analysis project Ga0247782, IMG submission 179928) | Plant litter microbial communities from Arlington Agricultural Research Station in Wisconsin, United States - UWRJ-L019-104C-5 | ecosystem: Environmental > Terrestrial > Plant litter >... | reverse complement strand
CAAAAAAGGAGAGGGGGGGGGGGGGGGGGGGGGGGGGGGAGGGGAGGGGGGGGGGGGGGGTGAGGGGGGGGGGGGGGGGGGGGGGGGGGGGGGGGGGGGGGGGCGGCCGCTAGGGAGCATTGGCCGGTTCGAAACCACGGTGTTCCTATATGCGAAGTAGATCCTAAGAGCACCCAAGTGCCGTGGACACTGCCAATCAGGTCAACTGAGTTCCGTCTAACGTTGCTAGCTTGCCTCCCCATCGGGTTCGTGCCTGGGCATTGGACGAATCATATGAAGGCTTACATATCAATTCTACCACCAACGGACGACCAGGTGGTAAGTCATGCAAGCCATGGATGTCAAGTCTCCTTGTTCGCGTATCTTGAACCTTGTCTACATATTCGCCTAATCGTAAGACGCATGTATGCGAATATGTAGGTGAACGCTACACTCGAACGAGTTTCCTATATAGTCATCTTTGATTAACAAACCTTTGCAGTGGAGCTTAGGTAGTTGAGCAAGGCAGTTGAACAAGGTAGTCGAGCAGGGAAGTTGAGCAGGGGAGTTGAGCAAGTGTCTATCTGGCCATGTACAGATGTAGGTACGTATGCAATACGCCTCCTGTGAAACCACCGTCGAGAAGAGCCTTTTCTGGTACTAATGGTGAACTATCCCAACCAGGTCTAATTACTTCTTAATTAAGTGCAGTTGTTGCTGGCGTCACGGATACCTATATGCGATATTCCTAGGTTTAGGCAGTTGTCACGCTTGTGTCCTCAGACCAGGTAGATGCTTAGGTAAACACTAAGTTGTGGCGCGTCGAGAACTGGTAAAAGTTTCCCCTTCTCTACCTGTAGGCGCAGTCTTCGTCCAGGATCAAGTTCCTAGACACCCCAGAAGCCATCATATTATTATAGTCACCAATCAAGACACAGCCAAACCAAGTCGAACACAATACCCAGTACTTCTACCCGGTTGTAAATGCAACGTACGAGCTCCTTATGTAGTCCGTAACATCCAGTGCTACCGGTGGAGCCGGTGGATTGTCAAGCTCGCCCCAAAGCCACAGGCCGAGTCAGTCTCCCGCTTCCGCTCCTGTCCGCTCTGTGGCGTCACCGGCCTGATGTGGCCTGATGCATACTATCGTGAATGACACTGAATGCATTGACTTTATTTTATCTCGAAACTTATTAGCCAACCTAGGTGCCTAGTTAAACAAGTGCGGAGGTAAATGACGGGTTGGCGAGCACAGCAAACTTGCTCGAGTTCACTTCCAACCCACAAATATTACTATTATTTTAATATTATGCTCAATTACGTGTTATGTTTCCAGTAGTACGGCTGTACGAGAGAACGTATCTATGATATCTCAGTATAACCACTGCGCTTGGACCACATACGCACAGGATGCGTGAGCCAGCTATCTTCTCTGTCGGGAGGCAAGGATCGAAAGCGCTGACCGCCGTAGAGGACATGGGTTTCCTATAGGTAGTGGGATTATACGATCTTACTATGTATGCGCTTTGGATTCCCCCAGTCATACACAAGCATGAAGCCCATCTCGACCTATGTGATAAGAAATATCCCAGGCTTCATCTTTCTATATCCGTCCAAATAAGCCCAATAGTGCTGGTCTTCTTAATATGGGTTCAACTTATCATGGCTCATCAACCGTCTCATAATAAGCAGGAGGAGCGCCAAGTTCATCTGCTCCCACGAAGCTCGGACTCTCTGATGTCAGCTCGCCATTAATTACCCTTTCAAAAACAAGCTGCCTGAAGTTTCGTAAAGCCGATTTTATATTTTTCAGCACGACCATCTTCTCTGCAACTCTTTGTGTCAAGCGCTCTTGCTTGAGGTAAGATGGAGCAGTTGACTCTCCAAGATTGTGTGGTAAAGGGAGACTTCATCTCGAATGTCAACCAGAACATCGCTGAGCCGTTCTGGCGAGAGGATGTGATCACCATAGATGTTCCCATTTTTGAAGCGATGTTTAATTTGAACAGGTCATGGTCCCAGGATTTCACTGGCGGGTAGGATATGCTTTGCACTCTCCTACGAAGACGACGATAGCTGCACGGGAGTCCCTGCTGCAATTAGTGATACTTGGTCTTTTGGAAGATGGTATTTGGAATGCTTCGGGTCGGTATTTCTGTTGTGCTGAACTGCACTATCAATATGAGCAACAGCAGCGTCTGCATGCTCCTTTGTCGTTTCAAGCGTCTTTGGGGCAGTCTTGACGACCTGTAACTTAGCACGCATAAATTCCTGTTCTTCCAAAACCCTGTCCGCGTCTGTTCTCAGCTGACGCTCTTTATCCAGCAGCTCATGCACCGGCGTTGCCATGAAGATGCTGTCATACAAGGACTCAAGTTCCATCTCTGCGCTTCCACGCCGTCTGGCTTGATCCGCTATAGCATTTCTCGCTTGTTTAGCCTCGGTGCGCAATTTGACGAGCGTTTCTCACTCGTCCTTCACGGCCTGGGCTTCCTGGAGAATGTTCAGATATTCGGTCTAGTCTTTCTATACCCTTGCCTCGAATGCGGCGGTCTGGCCTCTCACACGACACCTGAATCGTGACCTGGAAGAGTCGCGATAGCGGATGTGTTCATCAAGTTTCTTCTTCCGTTTCTTTTCGAGTGCTGCGCTATGAGATTGTGCTTTCACGACTCGCTCGTCGAGTGTTTCACAGAGCTAGCTCTAGCAAGTCAACTCGGCAGCGGCATGTTCAGTTTCGGACAGGACACAGAAGCTTGCGGTGAGTAGGCGCAGCGGCACGGACAGTATCTCTGGATGTGGACATTAACAGTACCCGTCGGTTTTATTATCACTTCGCAAGACCAGTCAAAATCCCGAGTCGCGATAAAGTTAGAGCAGAACGATAGCCAACTCTGTGACTAACGAGTTCTTGTTATATTGTTCATCGTCATCATGATATTCAGCCTCTTAATCTGCTAGGACACTCGCTTACGGATACGGCATATTTAACTTCTAGTCAGATGAATTATTATGTTGTCGTGATAGACAATGTGCCAAAACTTCAGCTTTCTAATCACTCGTCGATCATCAGATACAATGCGCTGAAGGAATAAGGCACCTTGGCGAGTACTTGGCAGGCCTTCTATTTAGATGGGCTGGGTTTAATCTCCTGATTGCTGTTGGAGGCGCAGGCTGGTGCCCGACCGTTGGAATACCTACCTAGCCGCCGTTTCTCTTCTAGTAACAGCTCTCAAGCTGGTTAATTGAGGCAGGTTGCTTCAACAACCTAGTTGCACATTGGACCCGCAAATCAATCTTTATCGCCGCCAGGTGAAAGTAACAAGGAGGCAGCCAAACTGTCAGCGGGAAGAGTTATTAGAAAGGGCCTCAGCAATTGCAATGCATCATTCTAGGACTGGTTCGATGTACTCATTTGATAGCTGCAGCTATGTGCTCAGCTGAGTCATGTTGAGCTACCTTTCTGTTCATCTCTCTGGGGTCTTGTTTGTTGTTTGTTAACTCTGAAAATTGCAACCGGGTTAACTTCCTCTCCTCTATAGTCGTCACGCTTACTCAGCTGCAGCTATAATAATGTATGATTTTTGCTTAACGTTCTCGAGATACGGTACCCAGCGTATAAGGTAGCAACCGCCGCGAAGAGGACGGGTATCTTGAGCACGCTTTGATCTAGAATCACCGAGTAGTATTATCGCCCGAACGCCCTATCTTCCATTTTGTTTTAGTACATGAAGAACGGCTACGTTGGACACCCAGTAGATTGACCGCACGCACGATCACCTGACGATGAAAGATGACCATCTATAAATAAGATGGAACAGCATCAATATCCCAGGTAAGTTACATCTAAATAAATCTAAGGATATCTTACACACTGACTTTTTGGTCTGAAAACACAGACATAATCGACCCTTTTCACTCAAAGGACAGTCCGTCAGCTACTGAGGCCCCATGTCCATTACAATAAGTCCTTCCCTGTTGAGAGCTGCTAAGCTAGAACATCAGTTGCCGGGAGAAAGTGCATGCTCTTAATATGCCCCGCCTCGAGTGTCATATACAGCTATTTTCTCATCCTCAAAAATTCTTACAATGATTCCTAGTTACAAGCCTAAGTCTGTAGGAGCCGTCATTTCAATGGTGTCTGAAGCGGTGGTACAGGGAGCAGCAAGTACAATATTCATTGACAATCGCAAGAGACCCTCAAAGATACTTTTAACAACAAGCGGTACGTGAAAACTTAACATCGGCTAACATGGTAGGACATAATAGTGTCCTGCAGGCCTGTAGTTGACATTTGGAGACATAATATTCTCTATATAGTGGTCAGTATTGTCAATTAAAACATGATTCCTAGGATTACAGAGGGTATGTGTAACGTCATCGATAGATACATGTATTGATATAAGGGCAGGACAAGATATTGTAGAAAACTTCACATAGCACTACTACTAAATAGTAGGTAATACAGCATACCCGCGCCTAATATATTCTTGCATTGGGACTTTACTAAGTACTAGCACCTGCTATACATATGCTGTAGTGTTGTAGTCTAATCCCACAATCCACATGTCTCAGTGATAGCAGATACGTATATATATCGGTACAGAGTATTGATGACCGTCCTCTGCAACTCCCAGCATATAAACTGGCCACGAGCTTTGATCTCCGTCGGAGGCACCTATTGTTATGCCGACTTGAACACCTCAAATATGGTAGATAGGCATATTGGAACCGCGTAGGTACCTACTTGAGATAGTTGCTAGGAGCACCCCACGAGAGTTGGACGGTTAAATCGGAGCTAAAATTTGCCTCGGTGGTAGGTGGGTAGTGCTGTTAGTACTGTAACAAGTAAGCATGTACGTACCTACCTGTTTAGCTTTTGGTAGGCACCCAATCCCCGGCCTCCGACCCCCATCTCTTGTTTGCCGCTCCACATTGGTCTCTTGCCTTCTTGGCACATTTGGTTTCAAGCTCAACACTCATAGATCTTGTTGTAGACGCACACCACATACATATTCCATCACGACTCTTCCGCCAAACCAAGCCTCCCCAGACATAACAATTTCTTCAGAACGCTTACGTATACCTTGCGCCTACGTTCGTATATGCGCATGCATCCCCTTCGATCGATATCCCTTGGCGACTGACAACTTCGGTGGGGAGATAAATCGCTTGACCACCTATTATAAGAGAAGATCAACCGCGCCTCGGCGCCGCCGCGCTTTCCCCCTTTACCTGCCATGCGAACATCACCAGCGAGCCTCGTGTAAACGAGAGACCGGAGGATTCAATTCCTCTAGCAAATACGAGATCTTCGCAAAGTCTTCTTATCCAAACTCCTCGTCCCGATTTACGCACCTTCGCCATGGATGGCCCTCCACAGTCTGCACCCGCCGGTGCGCCCGACGCCGCAAACATGAACAGCACCCAAAACCCGTCAAGCGGTGTACCAAGTCCCATCATTAAGGAAGAACTGGTAGACGAAAATGGCGGCGCATCGTTCGATGACATTGACTGGACCGAGCAAGAGCGGAAGGATGACGAAGACATCAGCAAGATGATGTTCAATGACGATCCAACATCCCAGGGGAAAGGCCTCGACTTGCAGGCCTTCGGCGACAAAGTTATTGACCAAACCGATAAGGCCGACAATGCTATCGATTTTGAGGATATGAGCGATGACGACTTAGCCAGCGACTCTGGATCCACAAGTGCCGTACCCGATGCAGGTGCCACCAATGTCCCCGCCTTAACCGAAGACGAAGGCACCAGCCATGACACTGATCATCTTGATGACCTGTTCGGCGGTGGCATAGACGGCGATAATGACTTCCTAGCCTCCTCCCCTCCCCCCGACGAGGCTGCTCCAACAACCGCACCCAAGACCGAACCGAGCCTGGGCGTCCCGAATGAGAAGGCTGATGTCGAAAACGATAATGAGCCCGAAAACGACGTGGCACGCGAAGTGTCAGATGAGGCCTGGCAAAACATGAGCTTTGAAGAGCGCTGGGCCATCAATTTTCCCCAGTATAATGCTTCTATCGACAAATGGATTGGACAAACCCACGAAGGGCAAAAGCCCCCACAAAGCACCGAAGAGGTACTACGTGAGAAATTCCCCCATTTCGAAAAGCACAAGATCCTGCATTTCAACAAGTTGCTCCCTGAGTGGCCGGCCGAGTACCAGTATAAGGAACCTGCGAATAAGGACCGGGACCCCCCTGAGTTCGTGCCTACGAAACTTGAACTTGAACTGGACGCCGACTGCTCCAAGCTCTTTCGAATCCCTGACAGCGCACTGAGTATCGCCAATCAGAGGGCCAAGTTCCAAGATGCCGACGAATGGGCCAACCGCTTCGGGGGTATCGCTCTCATTGATGCCGAGGACAATTTCTCCGAGTCGGATGACGAGGAACCCGTGGGAGGGTTCACTCTGAACGAGATCTCGACAATATGCGAAGACTGGGACTCTCTCACAAATGTGAATCTGCAGAAGCCCAACGGGCTTCTCCATGCTGCTGATGTGGATGATGAGATGGATGATTGGGACCGCGAGTTCCTCCAGTCACAGCCCAAGCCGAAAAGGCCAAAGTTCGAACCCGGTCTACCAGATATATCATCTTATGAAACCTGGGGCATCGGCGATTTCGAGGCGGCTACACGACGGTCGAGCAAGCGGGTACGGCTTGACCCCAATGACCCGTACCTCTTGCTTGAGGATATACAGTCTTCACGGCCCTCAAAGCGTCTGAAATTAGAGGAGAAGACTAAACGCATGGCAAGTGGTCAGCTCAGGAGAGATGTTATGCATCATTTCAACATCTCTAACGACGATGCATACGAGGCATTGAAGAATAATCACAAGAGCAAGGTCCGAGCTACGCTGTCGAGTGTGGGTGTCGAGCATAGTCTACCAGCCCTCAAGTTGACATTTCCCTTTTATCGCACGAAGCTGGAGGGCCAACCGTGGGAGTTCCATCGTCGAAAGTTCGATGTGGACAAGATCGTTAAGCATAACATCGGTGTGCGGAAACCCTCCAAGGTCAGGCGGAAAGATATCAAAGGTCGCAGCACTCAGGAAATATTCAAGACCTCCAAGGATCTTAGCCTGAACGATAACTCGACTGTTGTGCTCTTTGAATACAGTGAGCAGTTTCCTACGGTGCTATCTAACTTTGGCATGGGCAATAGGGTTATCAACTACTACCGCCGCAAGGAAAGGGGCGACGACGAAAAGATACCCAAGCTTGACGTAGGCGAGACTCATCCGCTTCTTCCTGAGGACAGATCACCATTTACTATCTTTGGCACCGTGGATCCTGGCGAGACCGTTCCCACCCTTCATAACGAAATGTATCGGGCACCCGTTTTCAAGCACGAACCCCGCCCGAACGACTTTCTTCTTGGTTACACGACCAACGCCTCGGAGGGGCCGAAATGGTTCCTCCGTAACATTGACCATGTATACGCCGTTGGTCAGGTTTTCCCTTCGATGGAAGTCCCGGGACCCCATGCTAGAAAAGTAACCAATACGTCCAAGAACAGGCTGAAGATGATTGCCTTTAGGATGATGAAACAAAAGCAGACACAGGACGTGTCGCTGAAAGAAATCACACCACATGTCTTCGAGAAAGAAGATCCTCAGAACCGACAGAAGCTGAAAGAGTTCCTCGACTATAGCAAAGAATCGAAGACTTGGCATCTCAAGGAGAACGAGGCTATGATGGACGAGCCCGCTATTCGCGCCATGATCAAGCCCGAGGACGTGTGCTTAGTTGAAGCTATGCAGGTGGGCCGGCAGTTGATGGAGAATGCCGGATTCGACCCGAAGGACAAAGACGACAACGAGGAAGGCGTTGACGAGCCTCTTGTCGTCCAGTTAGCACCGTGGCGGATATCCAAGAACTTCCTTGACGCCAGTGCCGGCAAGGCGATGGTTGCACTACATGGAGAGGGCGACCCGACAGGTCATGGTTTAGGGTTCAGTTTCATCAAGACATCGATGAAGGGCGGCTACATCAACGCTGTGCAAGGTCCACTGGCCACTTCTGCAGACGCAATCGAGCGTGAGCGCAAGGCTAATGGCGGGCATTCATACAATGTCAAGAAGCAACAGGATATGTACAATGCCGCGATCCGAGAAATCTGGGAGAGACAAAAGACAACACTAAGTGACCCTACAACCCATGAAGATTCCGATGTCCTGGACACGGCCAACGAGGACGATCGCTTCAACCAGAGACATGCCGAGGCTACGCCAGCACCTATAGATGACGGACGAAGCCAGCTCAGTCGTTTCAGCGCCGCTAGTCGCAGTGGTAAACGTAAGCTGAAGATCACGCGGAAGAAGAGGAACGCAGACGGTGAATTGGTAACGGAAACGGTTGTCGTGGAAGACCCGCTCGTAATCCGAAACTACATGAAACAGAGAAGCGTCCTGACAGAGAAAGAGAGAGAGTAAGTCGAAAACGATGATGCCAAGAGCCAACTACGAATAGCCATAAAGACAACGACTTGAGGCTAATGTTTTTGAGCAGTGTGTACAGTATCATACCGTCCGCGGATGCAGACGCGAACCGCGATAAGGCCAAACTGTAGGTGGCAGCTCTAGGGGGACCTTGAGTCCTGTGCTTCGCCATGCTTTATGTGCCATGCTAACACTGATATACACCAGTGTCGAGAAAGAGTTGGCGCGCCTACTCAAGAATCAAGATCGACGACAAGTGCGCGAGAAACAGAGCAAAGGCAAGAAGAAAGTTGGCTCGGCCAACGGAAACGCAAACCCCGGTGCGTCTCCGGAAGCTTCTGGCGATAAGGCGTCAGGAGGCACGACCCGGAAATGCGCAAACTGTGGACAAGTAGGACACATCAAGACTAACAAGAGGTACTGGCACCGCTGTTCTTCTTTTCTTGTCTCCTTGAACCCCAGCATCTCTCTCTCTACTTCCTAAGCCAAGGCTCATCCATGAGGTGTTTGCCTTGTCCTTTAATGTCTAATCTCAGCTCTATACCTCGTGTGCATCACATTCAGTATGCACCTCAACCATTGTCTTCGGAAATCGGGCATTCCATACTCGTTGCCTTGATGACGTTGACTATATGACATCAGAGAGAGGATTTCGTATCTCCCAGTTCCACTGTTTCCTATAGGACAAGTGCATTGGTGCAGATCGATATCACTTACTGCACTCCTCTCATCTTGCTCTCAATCTCCTTTCTAGTTTTTCCGCAGCATTCAATCCAGCAACATGGGGTCAGAGCTGTGCTAACATCGTCATCACCTAACAGCAAATGCCCGCTTCTCAACGGCACAATAACCACAGCCAATCAGGCGGCGGACCACGGGGGGTTTGGGTCCTTTGGAGCTTGAGATTCCGAGGAGCAGAAGTAATAAGTCGAGGGAGCAGCGCGTAGACGCCGGCTCCAAAATTAGTGGGTGGCTATGAAGGCCGCGAGCATGTCTATACGTCTATACGTCTATACGTATATTACCTTAGCTTTGGCTTACTGTCGATTCTCAGGAGAGGACCAGCCGAGCTTGCTGAAATGCCAGGCGGCTTGTTCCATATTCTAGTTGGCCTATGATATCTGCGTGACGTCTGTGCCCTACTTCTGAGTATGTGCTGGCTAGCCTTGTTATGCACCATCCAATAATGAAACGCTGACATGCAAATCACTCCCTATCTTTCAATTGTTGTTAAAATTTTATTTTCCCCCTCCCCCATTACCCCCTTGCAGGAATATCATTTCCTTCTAGAAGGCTTCTCCTGCAATGCAGACAGCCCATGCACACACGTGCACGGCATGGGGCATTACTGGTAAATGTACAGCCATCTTTCTTGTTCTAGGTAAGTAGGTGGGACGTAGGGCGGTAGGGAGGTAAGCAGAAAGTACCTATCTCATGCATTGTATGACCATTTATTACCAGCATTAAGTGGTGTTCCCCTTTCCGTCTTCCCTATTCAAGCAAGCAAAGCAATGTGCAATGTAGATAAGCACCGAGTTCCTTACTTTGGCTTGTTTGGGAACAGCCTTAGCACAGAATACACTTTTAAGGAAATGCAGTAGTATCAGCCCCCAAAAAAAGGAGGGGCGGGGAATGTAGACACTGCTGGTAGTGGACGTGGTATATGTTTGTAGAGATGGTTATGTTATGGCTATGGTATGGAGACGTAGGATATGTTAGACGTATGCTGTCATACTGCTTCGGTAGGTGCTGCTATTCTTGGAAGTTTTTAACGAACATATAGGATGGATGGCAGTGAAAATGAATGAATGCGCGATGACATGCGTGGAATATGCGTGGAAACATGCGTAGAAACATGCGTGGAAGGCATGGATTCACACATATACGCCATGTAAGATGGGCCTGATGGGCTGGATGGGCTGGATGGGCTGGGTCGACATACATACATCCATCCTATGTAAGGTACAGACAGTTTATTCACTGCTTACCGCCGGGGTTTGCAAATTATAGGTAATCCGTCCAGTCTCTTTAGAGGTGGCTGATACACCGGACAAATATGTAGTGTCCCTTAATGTATGTATTAATGTATGTAAGGAGAGACATACGTGTGAGCACAAGTGAGGGTTCGAATGGAGGCAAGCAAGGTACAGCATACCCAGGTGCTCAACTTCTCACTCAACCTAGAGAACTAAGTTAAGCCAAAGATTCACTACTACTGCCCATACCCTAAATAACAAATATGAACCTTTTTCAGCTATCAACCATCTCTCAGTACTCTATTCAAGTCACCGCTTCAGCCAATGCTACCCTAACGTACACTATCGTAGGCGAACCAGTTTGATACGGATACCCACAAATGTGATCCCATGCGGGTCATACTTGTGAGGCGCAGAAAACGCAGGAAATGCAGGAAATGCAGAAATCATTATGTGAAAAGCGACACAGAGCTCGACATCAAGTCAGCTATCTACCTAAGCCCACTTCAGCTTTATTTTATCTTCCTTTTCTGTAGCGTACCAACGGCATATTCTCGGTCGCGAGAGAAAGTGCAGATCGTAGAATACGTAGGTGCATAATACGGGACCGATACTTTTGTGTGTTCTTGGGGTTTCACCCAACCGCCAAGAGAGGCATAGATAGACAAAATGCACGCCTTTTTGTCGAATGAATCAACCCCTGACCTGACTATCTACCTCGACTAGCTGGGCTGGGCTAAGTTGGCTCTGTAGTAATTGGAAGGAAAGAAGAAAAAAAAGGGTAAAGTAAGTAGGGGAAAAGGTAATGGTGGTAATCAAATACTACCTCGGCTGCATTACCGAGACGTTTGGATTGGACAGTTCCCTTTGCCATGCCATGCCGTCCGTCGAACTTTGATCGGCGGACCACCAACCATTGGCCGGTGATATTCGTACACTTCACGTGACGCAGACGCGGTATAGGTAAAAAGTTATCGATAGAAAAAAAGAAGATGCATTCTACCAATAATGGATAGGTGCAACTGCGACTACACATGAAAAAAAGCAAAATAGTGTAGCCTTTTTTTCGGGACCGTCACAATTTGTCTTCTTTTACTCCCCTCTTCCGCCTTTGATACTTATTACTTGTTTATTTGCCTTGTCTATAGCAGATAGTAAGTACTATCCATTTGATGTTTATGTGAGAATGAGGTGAGGTAAGCTTATATACAGAAACAGTCAATATGCACACACATGTACCCACGTGCTACACATGCCTCACATATCCATACACAACTTCTACCCCGTTAGACGTCGCCAACCTATCGTATCTAGCTCTATTCGTCATACTTCCCTCTAAACTTCTCATAGGACCTATCAAGGCCAGGCGGAGACCGAACATGCCAGTCCCATGAGACTTACGATCTAACTAGGTACCTAGCAGTCAGCAAGCGTGGAACTTTCGACATCATCTTTCTCCTCCACCTCATCCACTGCCCCCTTCTATCCTATAGCACAGCCAGATTAGATATCTCTCCTTTCTTCTCTTCCCACCTTTATCACCTCCCACCCCCGGTTTTCCGCTCCTCCCCGAATATACGCATGTATCCCGGATCTCACCTTTCGGCATGGCCGTGTAGTATAAAACAGTAACCCATTAATTTGCATGTAGCTCTTCGGTGAGAACGTAACCATGTTTCAAGGCCAGGTCAAAAGTTGCGAAGGGATCGTCGTTTGAGACGTGAATTTGGAAATGAAATGCATAGATAAATGCGATAATCTAGTCTGACTACTCACTCGTTGTGCCCGACGACGGACGGAACGATCGACCGATCGACGGGGCCGACACATACAGCCACAAATATTATTCAGATGATAGATAGATAGATGATTCTGAAGGCCTTTCCGAGACCTGTGTGTATCAAATGGACGGACAGGCAGTAATAGAACGGCCTAACATAGTATACAGTGCAGCGCCTATCAGTCTACGTATCTAGGATAGGTCGGTTAAGTAAGGTAGGCATCGATGAATCAGCAGCCGCTGGTCTAGGCCAGCCTCCTACCTCATTTTCTTTTTTCGTGCCTTGCCAGGTCTACCTGACCTATATAGCTAGCTACTATGAATAATTACGTATGCTTCATGCTACAATTTTGGTGGGGTTTGGTTATCTAGTCATTGGTATGTGTTGGGTTCCGCGGAACCAACAATCGAGTACACACACAAGGTCAGTTCGCAAGGCTAGGATATTACGAGCCAATAGTAAAAAGCCAATACGCGTCGCCATTTGAACCTTTGTTGTATAAGCCGTGCTCAGCATTAGGTGGGTAGGTAGGTAGGTAGGTAGATAGGCGGGTAAAGCTATCTCACTGATTAAGTTATCACTCGGACTACTCATAGTTAAGAGACATCATTTGACCGAAGTGAATATAGCTGTAAGTAGATGTGTAATCAAGCACTCCCCGGCATTAGCCTCGCGCCACGGCCAAGAACTATCTATCATCGATAAGAATGAGCATCAAGGTAAGCAATGATGAAGAGTACCTAAGGAGCAGCAGCAGCGGATGGACTTAATCGTCTTTAGATGTATTATCCAGTATGAGAACCGATAAACCTGCTTCATTCCTAGGTACTTGGCTTGATACCTAATACTTTCTGCGATTCTGATATTGAACTAAGGCACGCAGGCATGCCATGTGCGGATTACGTAGGCAGGAGTGGCGGCGGGCGGGATGATCCATGTCTCCGGAGCTGTACCTAACCTACATACTCCTCCTCGGCCGCTCGGGAGTAAGGGGGCTTACGAGCTGGACTAACCTAGGTTCGTATCTTAGTATCTTACATGTGTAAACGCATACCTGCATACTCAGTTCGGCGGGTTATTGTTATTAATAAGCCGTTCTGAACGATATAGCTATAGTGGCCTTGATACTGTAGATACGGTGAACATTCATATATTGCGTCAAAACCTATGCATACGTACATACCACTAACAAATGCCCGCTTACCGGAAAGTATTACTACCGTGAGAGCTGATAGGTAGATAACTTCTTTAAAACTCCCCCCCTTTTCCCTACTCTCATGCTACTAGTGATTACTTAAATTTTTGTAAGCAACTGGGTGAGTCCTTTAAGTGCCTAGGTTAGTTAAGTAAGTATGCATGTATGTATAAGCTCGAACGGCGAGGTTCGTTTCACAACATCTCCGTTCCGTACCGTCCGTTCATTCCAAAGCTGCCTTTTTTTTTTTTTTTTTTTTTTTTTTTTTTTTTTTTTGTTTGTTTTTTTTTTTTTTTTTTTTTTTTTTTTTTTTTTTTTTTTTTGGCTCACCAGCACCTGCACCTGCATCTATCCATCCATAATCAGTAAGATTACACGGGAAACGGTTTTAACTTGGCGCATACAAAAACGAAAAATTGACGTTTTCTTTTCGTTTCGTTTTGTATTTTCTACCTAGTCATAAGGCTGAGGTGAGACTGGGGCCATGCCATGCGGAGGAGGGGGAGAGGAAGTAACACGGCGTCGTTTTCTCTATTTATGTAGTGTGTAAATTGGTACCTGCTCGACTGGCTGACTGACTGGCTGTCTCGCCTTAATCTGACTTCTCATTCCTTGTTGTTGTTATTCAAACTACATATACATACTACTTACCTATCCCATAGAAGTGCATATAAGAGTAAGTAACAGCTGTCTTGAGTGTTTAGGGGATAAGCACGGACGCGATGTTTTCGGTCTGCGTAGAACACGGGCTGTGTGTATGTATGTAGGTAAGTAGGCAAGTAGGCAAGTATATGTATGTAGCTGACCTGGGTAGAGAAAGTTTTCGTTACCCGTCGCTCTCACACGCAACGCCATGTATGACACGACAGGACAGGAACAGGAACAGGAACAGGCTGACTGATTAACGTGTAACGAGCCAACCTAGACGTTGTAAGTAACACGAACGACCTCAGCCGCAGGAATCATGCTGTTTGATGCATAGGTAGTCGGCCCGCCAGGTTAGGTAATACGTCTCTTAAAGAGGGCGATTGAGGTGAGTGGATGAACGAAGCACAAAAAGAAGAAAATGGTTACATGCTCCATTTTAACAAAGCTTAATTTCTCGACAGCCCGACGGGAATAGCTAGTATAATCTAACGCGATAGCCTTGTGTGAGGGTTTAGATCGGATAAAGATTGCGAGGATGATGATTTAGTTTTGGGGGGTTCTTTAGTCGGAGTCTACCGCGATGACGTCCGATTTCAAGGCTTTCTTTATTACGAATCTTAAGATATTTATCCCAAATTTACGTAGCGCGTCGTGCTACGTAAACCCACGGTATATTTCGTATTTGCGAATATATATAATCTTATATCCAGAAATCGGACAATTTCCTGCCTTACAAATTACGCAAGTAGGTAGCAGAAATACGTACGCACGAAGGGCAGAAAACAAATATCCAGGGTCTTTTTCAAACGTCCGAAATAAGACAAGCCCATAGGTTTCAGAACAGGGTTGCGCATCGGCGAGCAGGCGATCCTTCACGGGTGCTATGTATGTAGGTCATAGGCTAGGGTCTGGAACTTCGGACCAATGTACGTACAGTACCTTAACTAATAAGTAAGAGAGGTATGTACAGATGTTAGGTGGTTAGTTGGTCGTCTCTGCAGTTACTTAGTAGGGAGAGCCAAACTTTGAATAATAGCGGTTGACGATGATGTGTCGCTAAATCGACTTAAGCAGGCCCTTGAGTCGAAAGGAGAAGGATAACCAACAAACGACAGAAATTGGCGTGCATTGAGTGTCATACATATCCACGTCTCCATCTCTCACATGCAACAGTGTTACCTACTCACTCAAACTGGTTGCATCAAAGGTCAGGTCTGTATACTCTAAAGTGCTTAAACATCTTTCCCTTTGCGTACATCATAGGTAGTCGCAAGGTTCTATCTAGTCTTTCATATCCAGCCTTGCGTCGTGTTTTGGTTGTGTCGTGTTGTCACGTCGTGCCGCTTGTTCTTTGTCATCTCGCACCACTCGTACGAGTGGCTGTCTGTCGGCCTCATTAATTTTGGCCGAGCAAAGTACTCTTGGGATTTTCCCGGTTACGGCAAGGGAGGGTGGGTAAATTACTCCTGGTGTCCTCTGGTGAGCGTCTGCTCTGTTTGTTTGCGTGTTGTGCCTTAGTAGGGGTAAATTGTCATTCGGGTCAGCCATTTTACCCACATTGCCTAACACACTTCCACAAAGCGTCATTGGGCCCGCAAGAGCAGGTCGACAGGACTAAAGGGGAACGAATAAAACATATAACATGAGTAAATTAGACTACATAGTGTAGCATATTAATCTGCAGGTCGCGACAGGGGTCAGGGCGGGGAACAAAGGTCCTGACCCAGTAAAGTGCTGCTGTAGGCTGTATGTCTCATGTAGCTCGCCTGTATCGCCATGTAAGATTGTGCTAGATGAGGAACCTGTCTAGTACCTGTATAGTATAGCTAGCTACGGTTGTAGTGGATGCTGTAACCGAACCCAATAACACCGTGTGTTGGTGACGAGGGCGGCATGTGGTTTGCTAAAAATAGATCTATTTTTAGTATCTTCCGGCTTCTTGGCTTCGACCCACGCTCCATGCATGGAACCAAAATCCAACCCAAACCATCCCACTTGTGCGCGTGCTGTGCTCACCCAAGCAAGATCCCCAACAACGCGCATATCAACCTATATACCAACTCGGAAGTAGAAGCAAAGCCACAGACCTGCCTGATTGCTTGCAGCTTATACCACCATCAAGCAACCCAATGAGAGCTCCGGATCCACGGCGATCATCGATGCCAATAATCCGGACCCGATAGTAATCGTTGTCCGGCGCTTAGAAGCGTGGGATTCTCTATTATAGCCCATCCCCTCTAGGTCGGTGGGCATCGTCGGCAGCCTTGATAGGTTGACATTGCTGGTAGGGCTAGCAACGTTGTTTAGTACAGGCACACTGGCTCTTTGACCCTTTGAGGCCTCTGTTTGTGCAAGGGCAGCTGAAAGTGCAGAACCAACCCCAGAGGTTTGCATGGCTGATTGCCTTGCGACTTCGAAACGATACTAGATCGGCTTGCCGTAAAGGATTCAAAGTGGACAATTACTTAATAACCTCGATTAGTGTAGCTAGCACTAGGTAGATGTCAGATTAGTCCGTCATGATACTCTATCAAGGTAGACGGGCTAGTAATGATGACATCCTTGTCTTTTCCATCCGATCTACCCAGGTTAGGATAGTAATAAGAGTAACCACTATGTAGTTTCATTGCTACGACATGAGCAGACATTATACTCGTCTTCTACAGCATAAGGACTGACGGTAGTCAAAGTCGTCGGCGGCTCCACAAGGAATCTAATAGGAGACTCCCTAGATCGAGAACTTAATTCTTTAGCGGGCTTGTCTAAACTTGGAAGATATATACATACATATCTATATAATGGTGGCACTATGAGGCATGATGCTAGTAGGCTTGGGCGGGGAAGGTAGAACTTGGCTACGACTATAGACCGGCTTTGACTATAAACACACGGCCAAGCAAGAGATGAATATCCCCTTCCGGCAATACATGGTTGCACCTACGTGGAAGCGAATTCTATCTATGACATCTAAGCCCATCTGATATGTGATTCCTAGTAAGAAGCTTGAGGCTACAATGATCACAATAGAGATTACAACACTAAAGACGGCGCCGAGGGGGGATGATAAATGAAAGACGTCCGCAACTTACGGCAGCCGGGCGCTTAACTGCGTCCTAAGAGCGATGCAATTGGGCTGTCGGACGCGAGACGAAGGTATAGCCGCGATGGTATGACAGGCTGTACAACTTATATTGATATAATTGGGGGAGTATTGATTAATTGCGCGCCCAAAGCCGCAGTAGCCAGGTGCAAACTCATCGAAGAGGGTGTGGTGTTCCGCAGGAAGGCTGCAGACCGACGCATGTGGCCTGCAGGGACGAGGTGTGGTGAGGTAGTACTACTATATGGTAGGTATATTGCTCGATGGAAGAATTGTGGATGACGGATGGGACTTTGTGGACACATGGTGATTCCTAGGCATGGGGAAAGGTGGAAGTGGGAGACCAGTGGGAGCTCGAAAGGTGCATAATAGAAGGATAAAAGCTTGTTCGTTCCTAAAATAGAATCCTTGGCTACATGAGGCTCAAGGGAGACCGATCAAGGGACCGATCAAGCGAGAGCGAGATGATGGGTTGGCTACTCACCCGCCGCAGGTACCTGTCCACACATCCCAGACACGCAGAAAACGAGGGGAGCGAGGGGAGGGTTGGAGGGGTACTTTGTACCTGCCTTCCTTACCGGAGTCCAGGTAGAGAGACGGTGAGGGGGGGTTGGGGGCTGTGTTCAAAGGTTATATGTGTGAGATAACATTGGAAAATTATGATTGGGTTGTTCAACCTGATTAACTATTGGATTAACCACAACGCTCCCAGCAATTAAGTGATGACGATACACTAGGTAATGAGAGCGAAAGTTACACGGAACTGCTAGTAAGTTCAACGTTAGAGTGGGACAGGATATCAGGTACTTTTACTTCTACCTTTTCCCCGCCGAAATGTAAGTATCCCACTGGACCGGTACTGACTGTATTACCAGCTCGATACCAGAATAATCTTTTGTGACCACAATTCAGAGTCCTACAAATGTGGCTAATGACCGAGTGTGTTTCAGAAGCCGATGACATATGTACGCGGATTTCAAATCGGAATTACATCTGTAGACTCGATAGACAACCGAACCAGAGTCGGGCTAAAGCTTGGACAACTGCTGGTTTTAGAGGTAGATAAGATGACGTTGCTACATATCTAAGTTTCCAATTACACCAAGTTTCAAGGTTCTCTGTAATATAGGTCGGCGTTCTACATAATATACCATACAGATATACAACGGCCGGTAACGATTTACTTGGGTTGGCCGGTGTGCGATGATGTGGGATTTTCTGCGTACCGTGCTCAACATATTTGGCGATACGTTGAAGTAGTCACGCACCGTAATACCGAGTAGGTAGGTACGGCTGTACCTCTAGTGGATACACCTAAAGTCTCCTAATGTACGCTAAGCCACGCATGGTTTCATCAGCTATCCCGTGATTTTTAGCTCTCTAGCTTTCGCCGGTCTACAGAACAATATTACCGTGCGTGTAAAGGTGGAACGTGCTAAAACACTGTAAACTTATATGAACCTCCCTGCGCTCAATACAGTGCCGAGGGATGAGATGCATATAAAGTAGAGCAACGAAATCTGCCAATCACGTCCTCGGGTCTTCCCATACCCCTGACGGTAGCCTGTCCTTTTTGTACCTTTTGGAGCAACTGCTTCAGGGACTTGCTTATCGGTTTGTCTCCTTTTGTCTTTACCGGGGGACTGGCCTTTCAATCAATCAGCAGTTCTCCAAGTCCTTTTCCGCACTGCACTCACTGACTGTTGACCTGGCTGGCTGCCTACCTTCTGTACGGAGCTCGAGGTATTCCCAGTTCTCCCAGTCTCCCTCTTTTCCTCTCTCTCTCTTGCGCGCCCGCCATCTCTTCTTTCTTCGGCTTCTTAGGTCTGGGTTCGGATTTGGTCCAGCATCTGCATTTGCATTAGGTACAGTACCTACATACAGTACAAACACGAAAAAAAGAGGCAGCAGCTTCTCTCCAACCAGATTAACGCACCAACCACCCACACACAATCCTACACCGCATAGAAAAGTCGGTCATCGCCCAAAAAAAAGTGAAAAAATAAAAAACGTGAACACCATCTCTTCTATTATTAGAACCAACCCACGCCAGATTCAGCCCCATTGTCCCTGCAAGTCAAAACCACGCCGGCACAAGAACAGACATAGGTACGGGCGCATCTACATAGGTATTCTATTTTGTATTGTGTCATTCTTGTTTCCTATTTGATGTACAATACCTACCTACCTAGATTTGTCGAGAGGTCCAATTCATCGCAGCAATTGAATCACATCTTCATAAAGGTACCCCTTGCGCGCAGTTGTCGGCTGCGAGAAAAAGATTACCTACCCACTCTCTCACTATACTAAGAATATTATACTATACCTACTTCTCTATATCACACTACATATACCACTACGGCATACCACGACCACTAGTCCTACAACTCCCACTGCTGCTGATACTACCCGGCCACGATACAACGTAGCCTACTACATACACAGCATAGCATATGCCATACACATATGTGGATAACCCCGGATTCATATATCATCGAAAGAGCCGTTTCATATCTGGACAATCCATTTTCCCATCTTGTTCAAATTCTTCAAACATAAACATACAGACACTTGTCTTTTTGCCCTTTGCCTCTCCCTCCCTGCCTTGTTACTGTGGGCCAGCAACACTCCTTGATCCCAAGAGGAACACGTTGTATAACCTCCTTTTCTTTTCTCTACTTCTTCGCTCCCTTTAAACAACCCCTCCTGCCTCTCTTGATTGCATTTCCAACCTTGTGCAATCAGTCAGTCGGTCGGATAGTCGGTCGGTCGGTCAGCCTTGGCTTGAGATCTTCTCCCCGATATATACTTCTCCGTTGCGGTTCCTATTCTGGTTTTTTCTTCTTAGGCTGAAACCAACTTATTTGCCACGCTGGATTACCACGCCTCCGTCTCCACATACCATCGGTCAGCCTCTGCGCCAGGAAACATATAGTCGCACAGCTAAGACCGGTCTGACTTCATCGACTATTTGTTCGTTGTTGCGCGTAGCTTTGACTATCATCAATCAGGCAAGATGGGTAGAAGAAAGATCGAGATCAAAGCCATCAAAGATGACAGGAATCGCTCTGTGTAAGCAACCCGCATCTCTTCCCCCCTCCCCTCATGTCTCGTTCCATTGCCAATTTCACTCGCTCTACACGTTGATGCCGTCTTTATTCGATGTGCTATGGCGTGAGGGGATGCGATGCGATGCGATACAATGCGATGCGTGATAGTACGATGTGGACTCACAATCACTAACGCATTACCCCACAGCACATTTCTGAAGCGGAAAGGTGGTCTATTCAAGAAGGCTCACGAGTTATCGGTCCTCTGCTCAGTCGATGTTGCGGTCATCATCTTCGGCAATAACAAGAAACTATACGAATACTCGTCGAACGATATGCGAGACCTTATCACAAGATACACATATGTTCGTGGCGACCATCCATGTCCTGCCGCCAATTACTTCGTTGCAATTTGTACTGACTGGTGGAAATTTGTGTAGCATGGCGGTCCCAACGAACACAAAGGCCCAGGTGACTTCAACGGCGGCGGCGATGACGATGACGACGATGATATGGAAGGAACTCCACCACATGGCCACGAAGGCTCTGTCGAACCACCAATGATTCCTCCGCACTTCCCAGGCCAACAAGCCTTCCCGCATTTGAGGCATCACACTCCTTCGGCTTCTCCTCCCATCAATGGGATGCCCTTCGTTCCGAGAGGTCACACTCCCCAACCCCCAATGAGCAACGCACATTCGCGTCCTTCTTCACGAACCGACTTTCGACGTCCTCCAAACGGACCCCACGCTGGTCCTCCAAACGGACCTCAGCCCGTTCCGAACGGTTATGCCTACATACCCCAACCTAGCATCTACAGCTCACAGGCCCAACCCGCGTTGCAACATGCACCTCCGCCACCGCCGGCCCAATATCAGTACGCCGCAGTATCGCATCCGCAGCCGCATCAAATCCCGGCGTACATAGAAGAACCACGTCGCTCGTCGGTACCGCCTAACTACCCTCAAGCACAAGCACCTCTTCAAGGGCCTGCACCGCAGCCCAGGCCTCAGCCATCCCCACCTCAAGTCCACATCCAACAGCTGCCTCCTCAAGCCGTGCCGCACATGTCGCCTCCCCAACCATCGCATCAACATCTCGAAGTGCCCAATCACCAGAAACCGCCGCAAACGCTGCCACAGCACGGACTGTCAGAGCCTCAGATACAGCAAGCACAACAACCACCGCAACCACCTGCTTCCATGAATCCGCCAAAGTCGGAACGACTAGGTGATCGTGCCGCTCAGCCTGGCCTCGATACATCGTCTATCATTAGAAAGCTTCCCCATCAATCAGGTAGTATATTTACGCCTATTGATGACAACCGATCTATCTTAGGTCAACATCTCGACTCGTTTCATGCCGACGCCCAGACAAAGGAAGACCCCGGCCACCGGTCGCAGTCGGTTGACGTCAGCGCTGTGTCACGGGTCAAGTCGTCAACGTCGCCACCTATCCCTCAACGTGCGAATACGGGCGCCAACTTTCCTAAACCCCGCAATTCCGTGTCGACGATTCCTGAAGGCGGTTTCACGCCTCCGTCTCGCTCTAATAGTATGAAGATGGACGGTGGTTCGAGGCCTCGGCTACGAGTGCAAATTCCCGATGAGGCTTCCGACGCCGGCAGCAACACGGGAGAACCGGCTACCAATTCGCCACGGGCCACTGCAGATGCGTCGGCGCAGCCCGTAAGACGGAACGGAGCCGACGCACCTAGGCTACCACCCCCATCTCCATCGGCAACATCGATACTTTCGGCGGGTGCTACCGGGCCACCCAATCCGTTCGCCCGACCTCCTCCTCAAAACCACAACGCCGGTATGAACATTGACACGCCTGTATCTGCTCTCCCATCGCGGTTTTTGAACAATGAATTTCTGCCAAGTCCGAGCAGTTTCTATCCCGGTTGGGATTTCCGGGGTGACAACAGCAATACTTTACCAAGTCCCCTGAATTTCGCCACGCCCGTTGCTGGGTCTGGGCCTTCGTTCCTAAGGGATGAGAATGGACCAAACGGACCCAATGGGCCGAAGCGGAAGAGCCCTGAAATCAGTACAGCCGGCCCCCATTCGGACGGGCACGAGGGCCTCGAGGCCAAACGTATCAAGGTTGATGGCTGATCGTTACCTGCGTACAACCTAGCCAATCCCGTATTGGCCAATCCCACCTAACTGATTAATCTCCCTATCTTCGTGGCTGTGTAGTATCCTCCTGACGAGCCTATCGACCTCACCAACGCTATGACTCCCAGCTGTAATGTATACCGAACTGTGGAAGCATTTGACGGCACCTCGATTTTCTTTTCCGCTTTCACCTTGACTTTGGGGATGAATATACTGTCAGCGCGCTTTGGATACCCCTTTATTCTATCACTTCTTGTCACATAGTTATTATTTCCCTTCGTCACCACGCTTTACTCTGCGTCATGCAACTTGGCTTTCTTATAGCATGGAGCGGCGTTTTCCAAGGTGCTTTAACGCACCCCTTCGTTCGTTTTTATGGCGTTCCTCGTCTCGGGCCGCGGAGAAACAGGGCTTTGTCCCCTTAGAGATGGAATACGAAGAATGAGCATCACGGATTTTGTTTTTCTTTGGTGATGAATTGGGCGGTGCGAAGTCGGCCGAGTCGAGAGGGAGACAGGGCATGGACTTGTGGACGGTCATTGGGACGGCGTTACACAGGAAGGCTGGGGCAAGGTGGCTGGGTTGTCTTGTATTAATACAGTATAAACTGAGTGTGGCTACATAGTTATTTGCTTATCGGCCTGGGAGGCTATAAAAGGAATCGATGCATTTTTTATTATTTCATCTGAGTCGTTCAGTCTGTGCGCCTCAACCCTCGATGTCCATCCGGTTAAGACATATCCTCTCTCACCTCTCTGATCAGTGCTCCTTATTTCTAGGTAACCCAATACTCGGTCATGACCGATGATGGGAATTGTTACCCGCCCACCCATTCCGTATACAGGTAGTCATGAGAAGCACCAACTTCAAAAGTCAGTTTCACTTCACGGCCTGTCTGCAGACTCGAAGACAATGATAAAATATCGGGTACCTCCTAAGCAGTATCATTTAAGAATTACTTCCATGGAGATGGGACGAACATCAAGGACAATAAAGTGTACTAGCAGAGACACATAGATACATAGATACATGCTTTTATATGTGTATTTACTTCAATTGCTTGATTCTCGATCTATGTAGGTAGATACGTGGGTGCGTAGGTAGGTAGGTAGGGAGAGGAGAACCGGACTATGGACCGTGTACTTACATACGTAGGTACCTGATCTCACTTTCCTTCCCGCATTTTATACGTATACACGCAATGTCTGTGGCGTCAGTATAACTCAGAACATGAGATATGTAGATAGGTAGGTAGGGTAAGCCAGCCAGTCAACTGTGTGTGTGTGTGTGTGTAGGTGTGTGCTTGAATAGTACGGATATATCACATACATATAATAAACCTACTCGCCAGTACCAATTCCACTATGGTATTTGAGACCGATTTTACTCCAGGTCTATCTCCAGCTACATTACAGACAGACACCTATTATAGATAGGGACATGTGGAGAGAGAGGCGCCAGGTGTCTATGTTAGATATGTATCGTTCTGATTTCTCAACGCCAGCTAATCAATATGAGGCCACATATCCTACGGTTACTTTCATATGAGGTGAAGTGTTCAGAAGATTTGGGGGACATGTCTTTATTTCGGGGCCTCAAACTACCAACCAACCGCTTTATCTTGTTCAGCCAACTTGCCCCGGGAACAAACAATTACCCCCTCAACCCTCTTGAACCCTTCGCCATGTCCTTATGTAGTGGCTCTCTCCCCATGGTCTTCCCCTGATTCTCTCTTCCATTACTCGCTGGTAATTGTCTCGACATCCAACACGAAGCACTAAGTCCAGAGACGATCGAGTCACTGAATTACTTCCACCGTTGCCATTGTAGAACTCAGGAAGATCGGGTTATAGCCAAGCTATGTCTTCTCACTCCTGAGTGTGAAAGCTGTTATGGTGGTACCATATCCACTGTCTCGACACTAACACCGATAGGAAAACTAGTCGAGAGTGACGTTTGACTCCGAGAACTCCAAACACACGATCGAACTGGGAAACGCCGGGGTGTCGACTAATAAAAGGTATGACGTAATTGGTGTATCTGGTGAGAATTTCCCCTTACAAGTTCATTCTAGTGGTATCATCGAAGGCTATGAAGAGAAGAAAAGATTGCAAAACAGAAAACGAAGAGGTATATCAGGTGCGTTGGTAGGAGGGAATTATCAACGCACGGGAGAAACGCCCAAAAGCAGACCGAAATGACAAATGTGAATGTGTGATCACAAAGCCGCGTAGCTGTGATCGAGCTGTGGAAATGATCCCTTCACCCATGTGTACGTCTATTGTGGCTCCATGTACCGTCCCTAGCGGCGGGTTGCCAACGGTGGCGTTCCTGGGGAGCCGGTTTCCATATTGCCGGTCAGTTCAGCCACACGAGCTTTGATACGGGCTACACGAGATTCGATTGCTGTACAACATCAGTATCACTACACTATGAGGGAATGGTGCTTATCATGGTGGACTTACTCTCCTCGCCGCTAGTCTCGTCGTCCCCGTCTGTGGTCTTGCTGTACCCACCGCGGCTCTGCTCCTCACTTTGACGAGCTGCCCGTTCGGCTGCGTTTCTCCGGATAGCTGCCCATCGGTCCTGTGTTGCAAGAATTGGTGATGGTGAGGACGCCGGAGATACCGGTGGTGATATTTCTGCATCGCGTCCCTGAGCCTGCTCCACTTGTTTGTCTGCAACCGGTGGTGAGGAGGGTTCGTCTACCTCGTCGCCGTCCATGTCGCCAGGTGCAAATGCCGGCTGGTCTGTCAAGGGGCCCTGGTCGAAGCGTGCGAACTCGTCGTGGGCTTCGTTCGCATCTGCAGTGTTGACGCGGGAAATATCATCAGAACCTGAAGGGTTATAAGTGGGCTCGCGGTTTCCCGTCGGAGCGGACGACTGGGTCGGCGTCTTATCGTCCTCTGTGTGCACTGTGGATGTGTCATAGGGAGTTTCGCTGACTGCTGGGCGAGGGCGAGGGGCCTCCGGTAATGGAGATTGAGTGCGGCTAGACTCAACTCCCCTGGCCGAGTCTGCAGCTAACAGGCTGTTAACATCGGTTGCGGCATTCTCGGGAAGCTTGGAGCGTCTGTTCTTGCGCGTAAATAGCTTTCTGAGTCCACTGCTGCCACCAGCCTTCTTCTCATCCTTGTGCAGTCTCTTGTGCTGCTTCTTGCTCTCTGGGCTACTGCTAATAGGCTCGGGGGAGGCCATGCCCTGGCGAGGAAGATCCGCCCTCTCTTCGTCCTTTGGCAAGGGAGGCAATGGTGAGTCATTGATGACAGTGACTGGGTCAGGGCGCTCAGCAGGATGGATATCTTCGAGATTCTTCTTGGGAACGGCCGGCGCTTCTTCCTTCGCAGGCGCTTGCACGATGGGGATGGCATGGGATTGCGGCTCGGACGATGTAGGCGCGGTAGTCTTCTCAGGGACTTCTGGCTTGTTATCGTTGCTCTCATGGTTGCTTGACTCGCTAGATCGATCGAATTGGCCCAAACCACGTCCTGCGTTCAAATTGCCAAGATATGCCTCTCGAATTGTCTCCTTGTCGTACTTGTTGGCCCATTTCATGGCCGGCGAAGCTTCTTTCATAATGACTGGCTGCAGAGTCAGGACGCTGTTAGTCTTATCTCCCGAAACGTCTGTGTCTGTCCTCCCACGCCTCTCAGGTATTTGATCTGCCCGTTGTTGCTGCTGCTGTTTCGCGCTCAGTTTTTGGGCTGCGGCTTGAATCTTGGCCTGTTGGTCTGGTGCGATGCTGGTCTTGCTAAATGCACTTCCCGCCGTGCTGCTAGGTTGGAGTCGGTCACTTCGGTCAAATGCACCCTTGGTAGTGGACTTGCTGCGGGAAAGGCCTTTACCGCGTCTTGTCCAACTGAAAAAGCCCTTCTTTGCCGCAATGTAAGCGCCTGCATCAGGTTCAGGCGCAGCCCCCTTGACCATTTCCTCCATAACAAGCCACTTGCCGGAACGAATTACTGTCTCAATCACCGCACATCTGCCGAAGGCTGATTTTCGCTCGGCTGTCTCTTCGGGGGCTAGACTGCTTATCCATACCCACCAAAAAGCATCATCTAGTTCAAAACGCGTAATACTAGCTAACTCGCCCGGCTCTAGGGATCGTTCGGTCTCAAGTCTCGGCCTATGAGACTGTGAGCTCCGCTGCCGAATGTTCGTATTGATAGGTGGCAGGACTTTATCCGGCGGCAGTAACATATTAGTTGGTCCGGAGTCATCCACGAAGCCGGAAGATAAGAAATCGGCCCAAGAGGGAGTCGTCGGCCGTCCCCCATGTTGACCGCCGGATGCGGGTGTTGTTCGTAGTCCTTGGGCAGCCTGCCTGAAACTAATCTTAACAGTTTCTTCATCTTCTTCCTCCTCTTCTAAGGCGCCACCAAAGCCGATATCTTCAAACCGTGACCATGACGCATCGCGCAAACTGGTAGAATGCTTAGAGCTGGACACTTGCGACTGGTTTGCAAGCGAGATGGCTTTAAGCACTCTGCGGCACTCTTCAGTTAAGGCAGTGACTGGGTCTTCATACTCGGAGAAGCTTTGCAGAGCTCTGTCTTCCTCGCGATACTGGAAATGATTCGCGCGGCGTAGCAGAGCAAAGGGCGTCGGCGATACGGTATCAACGATCATGACAACCCTGTAAGTGGATGAGAGCATTAGAGCGGGTGTCCGCGGAGGATATTCGGTCTCCTGCAGGAGCTTCTGCAAGGACATGGGTAGCATGGAGATAGCTGTCTTGGGCTGCTGAGGAGATAGCGATCGGAGATATGCAAAGAACAAATGACTCGTGGCGTCGGCAGCACTGCAAGGTACCCAATTAGTAGCAGGTTCAATGTTCACCCAATTTTAGCATTGCAGTAAATTGCCATACCTCAACCATATGTTGTAGCCTCCTTCGAATCCACTGCCGGTATCCTTGTGCTCGAAGGCCCACCACGAAGCCATTCGTGAGAGTTTACGGCCACCGAAACCATTGGTTTTTCCATGCGCCGCGATTGCAGATAACAGGTCGAAATAATCGAACACAATCCTGGATCGTGCTTCATTTTCAATGCTCAGGGGAATGAACGTAGTGAAAGAATCTCGGGCCATATGAGAATCTGAGAAGACCCGTTAGCTACCAAGCCAAATTGTCTCAATTCGCAGAAGCTAGCTTCTGTGCCCACTTGCACATACCTTGCTCGCCGACTTTGAACAGCTCGTAGGCATCCCAACCAACTAGACCACCTGATATTCTACTCCAGCACCATTTCAGTACGCCAGAGATGACCTAAAAAGGAAGCAGGTTAGTATAATAGCTCCCTTGTTCAAATTGCAGAGGTATCGCGTACCATAGGTTCCGTCATGCGTATCTCCTGCGCAAGGGTTTCCCCTTGCAGGCGGTGGTTTTCATCGAAAAAGTGGCGAATGAAAGTGCGCACGCCGCTGGGGTCCGAAGTCGGGCGAAATGGAAGCAGAGGAAATGGAAGATCGAGACCTAGCGGTTAGAAGGCAATTAGCTGAGCCCTCCCTTGTGAACATCGGATGTCAAATCATAGGCATAGTCCCTTACCTCTTGCCTTTAGTTCCAACGTGCACCGGTGGATAAGATCCTGAACCTCTTCGGGATCAACCGATGTGCGCGCATAGGCATCTTCCCAACGAGGTTTGCTGGGCAATTGTTGGGCTAACGAGTCTGGATCGCCATTCTTGGACCTGCCGAGCTTGCCATCTCTGCCCCTTATCCGCGAAAACAGACTCGGCATCGTGATTGGTAGATCGGCGATGGAGACTTATGTAAGTATCCAAGCCAGCATTCAACGTCGAGGCCAAAGTTTGTTGTTATTGCCGATATTGCTGGTGTGAGAATAATGATGAAAGGAATAAAATTATTATGTGATGCGTTGTTCAGGGTCGACGGTCAAATTGGAATTAGACCCAGAGTTTGTTCAATATGTATTACGTCGTTTGAGGGAAGAGAGGAAGGAAAAAAAGAAGAGGTCTGTCCAAGTAAAGCGCCAACTCAGAGAGTGGGGGTCGTTGGGTATCAGATGCAATAATAACTCTGATTTGTATGGCTGTCAATGCATGTCGAGCTGGCCCGGACAAGGGTAATGGAGAGAGAGAGAGGACTGGGAAGGGATATATGTGCTGGCAAATATCCGATCGATTTGGTTGACTGCTAGCAGGGAGCGAGCGGCTGGGATCTGAATGCTCGTTTGTTCGTTTGTTGGATTATTTATCTGTACGCTGTATGTAGGTAATACTGTGAAGCTGTGGCTCTGTATGGGCGCGTCTAACGATACGATGATTCTACCCAACCTCGTCCGAGAGCCAAGGCAGATAATCGAACAATTGGTGGTTGGTCAACACCTTAGGATAGACGGTGTGCAGCTGTGAGGGTATTTGAAGTTGTGCTCAGAAAGAACGTAAGGAAAGGGGAAAAAATTGTAAATTAGAGAGAGTAAAGGGTGGTGTGCCGCTAACAGATTCTGTAACATGCAAGATCAATCAGTTTTCAAGCTCAATGGGTAAAAAGTACTATGTAGAGTGCGATTCATTCACCACTTCTACTAAAGTCGTTAAACGACGTGAAGAAACAAACAATACAGCAGAGATAGAGAACGGACGATGCGCACTTGCAGCTTCACGAGATAGTTAATACGGAATAGAAAGCAAATAAACTTGTGGGTGCAGTCAATCAAAAAAGGGAAAGACTATATGAAAGACTAATATTTTTGGCAACGGCGATGATGGAGGTGAAATGTGAAAAATTCATGATACCCAAGTAGCTGCTCCAGGGGAGATACTAGGTAATGAAGGTACCTGCCTGGCTGCAGATGTAGCAGGTACGCGATTTAGCTATAATTCCTTACCTTACCTAAACCTCCTTAGACGCGGTAACTTGTCCTGAGTCCACAATACCTGATAACGAGCTAAATGTGCTAATGACTCCTAATGGTCAGAAGTTCAACCTCTTCCTGCACTCTTCGGGCAATCTCTCTCTAGTTTAGTCTAGCTGAAGTGTTGAATTGATCAACTCATATTCTTTCGTTTCCCACTACAGTTTTGGGGTTGGCTTCGGGTCTCCAACCGTGCCTACGCTAAGGCCATACTACCACTGCGCTAAGTCAATTATAGTATAGCGTGTGTGGAGTGTGGGACCCAGGGATCCATCATGATGCAGTTTATGGAGATAACCACAGGTGGTCATTGCGCCCTCTTTCCTATTGGTGCCTGGGTTACAGATGTATAAGGTACGAGTAACTTTGCGTCTCACTAGGCAAGTATTTTGATTGCTTGATTTGGTGGTAAAGATACACGACAGGGTACTTCATTGCGAAAACCAACACCAACAGGAAATTACAGGATGGAGAGCTGATTCTACCTAATGTGACACTAATAGGCAGTTAACTATATAAAATCAACATTGTCTTGATTTTCATCTGCGGCAGAATGTCGACGACGATGTAAGTATGTTACATATGTATATCTCTCAAAACGTTACCCAATTCTGTTGTGTCAGGCAGGGAATAGATCCCAATTGCCTGTTCTCAAATATTTCTCGGCTTCGAGCTGTGTCTCTGTCTCCTCGGCGAATACCTACCCTAGGCTCCTCATCCTTGCCAAAGAACCTTATCCGACTATTGCCAGAACTTTGGTAACTAGAGCAAGGTTTCCAGCTTCTATATTATGTATATATAACATTAGTCTAGCCTTTTCCTTATCAACGACTTGGGTATTCATTGCGCCGTTGAAACTTCTATCTCGTCTATCTAGACTCTCTACTCCTACAGTTGTGGACACCCTCTACACCAACTTGAATAGGTGCTAGGGCGGTTGACTCGATCAGAAGTTTGCCTGAGAGCAGATCAGCATCGAGGAAGTAACACTAAGCGACCTCCGCTGTGACCAAGCACCGTCACACCGTTCTCGTTCAGTGCAACAATCCATCTTCTCCGGACCAATAGCACATAATGCTCCGAGTATTAAATCAGACAATCACAGTAAAGAAACGAAGCTGCCGATATCCGTCCTTACGATTCGTCACCCTCGAAGCAGCAGTTCCAAGGAGGCATCAAAATTCAATTCCGTAATAATCCATCAGCATTCAACGATACCAAGGTACCAAATATACCTATACTTCTGGTGTACAGCTATACTTGTATAGCTTTCTTGAATTGCAGCCCAAGAGGCGAATACTAGGACCTACTTGCATAAAAAGAAGTAAAATCCAGTAGGCTGGTAACGTGAGGGTGACCCGAAGCAAGAGATATTGGACTCTGTGCCAAGATTTCGCTAGCACAAAGGTTGCCCCTTTCCATCGTTCGATGTGTCCCAGTCCAGCGCTCCCGCCCACTCACGATACCGGAAGCTTTCCCTACCCTGCATAAATGAAAGTCGACAAGATGAACATCTCATCAAACCTGCAACCAATTAACCACCCCGGCCGGTCTTCATTTCGGGAGCGACGAGACGCTAACGAGCTCAGTATGTGCAGGAGACCACACCCACAAATTAAATCAACTGCGTCATTTTACCGTCGATTTTTTGCCTTTTCCTCTCATCCAGTGATCTACTGCATCGCGTAAGGTGACGCGTCTCTTTCGCGTCTTTCTCACTCATACTTGACCTACATCTGTAACGTGCCTTTGCTTTTTCATGCTTTTATCATTCCTAGACCTACCTATATCTATACCTAAAGCAGTGTATTTACCTCGGCTTGCTGACAAACAACATCAATCAAGCATCGACGCCTTGTTGTAACGTTTTTTCTTTCTAGAAAGGCTGGCCACCTTATCTGGCTTATTACTTTATCCATATTCAATCTGCCGGCGCTGTGTTTCCTGCAATCCGACGATCCACTGTCAGATTACAAGGTACCTTCCACTACCTAGTACCACTATATTCGTCTGTCCACGATATTATGTATTTGGATGTACAGATGTAGATGTGACACTCACATTCTCGTGCGTATCGAAATAAGGAAACCCGCATAATATTATGTAACTAGGTAATGTTATATGCATGAACATCACGACTATTACTAATCATGCTCGTATGTATGAATGAGATCTTCGACGACAGCATACCCAGCAGGAACTTTTTCTTTTCTCTTCTTTCTTTGCTTTCAAGATACTCGTTTCTTGGACGGATACCTTGATCTCTCAGCTATTTTGCTATTTTAGCATAGGAACCATATCAACTCCATCAAAATATAGTACACTTAGTATACATGCATATATACACCTTCATGTCAAGTTCCTGGCAATGCAGCCCTTTAAATACGGACCTCTCCACATTCCATGATTAGTACAGATGTAGTCTAAGTACATATATCTCATGAGCAAGGCTATAATCTACCCCAGAATAGTCACATTATATACAATATAGAGTACCTACCCGTGCCAAAAAATACTTAAATACGTATTCCCCAGGCATAAACAATCTACGTATCTGGATCTCTTGGCCCGTAAACAATAGTCTTCTGTCCTTGTAAAAGTATTTGCCATATACATATCCACTACCCACGTAATTGACATGCTATATCTACGCATTTCAGTGGTCGGAAGGGACCTCAGCCGTGTCATACCTACACAACACAATAATTTGGCCGGAAGTACTGCGAGGGCTGGTGTACCAAGGTGGCACATGAGGAACGTCAAAAAGAAAGACGTATGTAAGCTACGTGTAAAACGAATGAAACCGTCGTCTCACAGATTACTTTTTCTTGTCTTGCCTGTGATTTTGTTCGACTCCCTTCCTCTCGAGTCTAGGTGATGAAAAATAATCAGTACGGACGTTGTATATATATATTCGTGTGTGTGTGTGTGTGTGTGTGTTGGAGTAGACTCATAAATACTAGCTGGCCTGGTGATCGATCCGCTTGCGGTTTTCTAAAGGCCGGCGGCAACTACCGAAGAAAGAGGCGAGATATTAAATTCTTAAGCACGCATATATGCTATAGCCCTATGCTGCGATAGAGGCCCGAAACAAAGTGGCCATTGCAATCTTGTCTATCTTGAAGCCAATGAACACATTCGTGAATCACATCATGATCACTATTAGTAGTATTAGAGTAACGAGGTAGTAGTTTAGCCTCCAGTATCCATTACAGTCCAGCCCACTTACACACCTAAGTATATATATGTATGTAGTACAGAATATAGTACAACCGATTATCCTCCATAATAGGTACCTTAATTACAATAGGTTGGCCCTTGTTTGTTTTTCAAGTCAGAACGCCGATACCATCCCCGACCCAAGCCATCCAGTCCCTAAGAAAACCTGTAGCCTGAACTCCAAAGCCAAGCCAAAGAAAACGAGAGTTGGTTATCCTTATACAAACCACAAATCAAAAGCTTTCTTTGTACACCTCGATTCACTTGGCATTTCCATCTTCCCCTTGTGCTTCAAGGATCTTACTCTCCTCCTCCGTATCATTCTTCACCTCCCCAACAGCAACAACAGGCGTCGGCTCATCAGCCTCAGCCTCGGCCTCGGCCGTGTTCGCAGGGGTATCACTCTTCTCCTCCTTGTTCTCAGTCTTCTTCTTCTTCTTCTCCGCAGCAATAGTAGTAGGCTGACCAGTAGCGTTCAAATTCCAATCAATCTCGCCATGCTCGCCATAGCGGAGGCGCAACCACTCATTCGCCTTACGGAAATGTCCGCAATCGAAGAACCCGCCGGAAGCGCTCAGCGGGCTCGGGTGCACGCTCTTGAGGACGAGATGTTTCTTGGTGTCGACTTTGGCGACACGCTCGCCAGCGGGTCTGCCCCAGGCCAAGAAGACGACGCCGCGCATCCGCTTCTGCGCCACAAGGCTGATGACTTTCTGCGTGAAGGCTTCCCAGCCACGCTTCTGGTGCGAGTTGGCGGCGTGTGCACGCACCGTGAGGCACGTGTTTAGCATAAGGACGCCGCGCTCGGCCCAGGGCGTCAGGAGACCGCCGTTGTTGGGCGGCGGCTCGAAGGACGGATAGTCCTTCTTCAGCGCCTTATAGATATTCTTCAGGGATGGCGGGGCTGGCGTTGGCGGCCGCACCGAAAAGCATAGGCCGTGGGCTTGATTGAAGTTGTGGTACGGGTCTTGGCCCAGGATGACACATTTCACTGTGTGGAAGGGCGTATGCCTTGACCTGTATCATGTGCGATTTAATGTTAGCTTCGCGCATGTTCACTCTATAGTGTAACGTCCTAGCCACCGAGACAATAGTACAAGCATCAACAGGTATGTATGATTCAGATCGGACCTACCATGAATACACATCATCACTAGGTGGGAAGACATTCTTGCCAGACTTGACCTCAGTCTCAATGAATTTCTTCAACGCGATAAACTCAGGCTTGACAATATCGTCCTTGAGCAAAGCCAGCCAACTCGGGTCCAGGGTATTAATCTCGAGGCTGAGATATCTCTTCTGCTCTGGAGTCAGCGTAGCGACCCACGCCTCCTTGTTGAATCTCGACGCCGGGTTGGTTGATCCTGCGTTTACGAAAGATGCCATTGAAGACGCGGATCCTGCCCCGGCCGCTTTTGTTGTACCAGCTGACGGTGTCGTTGTCTTCGGAGGTCCGAAAAACGAGGTGATGCTCCCGTCTGTCTTTGGTTTTTTGCTTGCGTCGGTAGCGCCTAGATCGCTTTTCCGCTTCAGTGGCGCCATTGTGGAGATAGACGTGTATACGTGAAGAAGGCTTGTTACAAGGAGATTATGTGCTGTTGCTTCGAAAATTCCCGCCGACAACCCAGATCTTCTCGTGTGCGCGTTGTGAAAGAAAAGTTTACACAACGTCGTAATCTGGGCTCGCGATTGTTTTTGGGATGTAGCAGTAAGAGTTGGTGTGGCGCAACGCTTATAGGGATGCACAACCGCGAATTTTCGTACTGTGGGAGTGAGACTTGTGTAAAATAAATTTGGGGGCAAGGACATCCGAATGAGACGTGGGAACGTGGTTTCGGTAGATGTCTTATATAATCAACTAAAAGGGATTGAGTAGAATACTAGATAAGATAGACCAATTGAACCCAAAAGGATCGCTGCCTGTCAATATGCGTGTGAAGTAATACCTGGTATCGAAACCAGGTGTTTAATTATTAAAAGATGTCATCTGACAAGCGCGTCTGAAATTTGTGGACGCGAACCGCGTTAAGCACTTGGGTACAAGGTGTAGGCACGGAATTTACACGAACTCATGTGGCACGTGCTTAGAGCAAGCTGAAAAGACCCCCTACTAGCGCCAATAGGAGGTGGTTGGTAGCACACTGTAAGTAAGCAGCCACGGCTTGGGTCTGCAAGGAAATGCCTGGTCACGTCCGAAAGTCTGCGCCAATCTCTTCCAGGAGATGGCTTTCCAGTTATTACAATCATCGTGATCCCGGACCCTGGTACTCATGAAAGCTTCAAATCAATAAGAGTATGTACATCTGTACGCATCGCGAGACTCATCTTTCGTAAGAATTAGGTGCCTATGTAGGAAAATAGCTAATCGTACAGCTACGGATCTTTATCGCCGTCCTAACGCCGACGCTCACGGTTGCTACCGGCGCGCCACTTCGTCGCCTCTGCTCCCAACCTGCCACGAATGTCTTGTTTCTTTTCTTGTCTTCTCGCCGTAGCCAGCTTGTTCTATGACAGTATAGACCGACCTTCTAAGATTCTGTTTGAGTAGAAATAAACCGTACAGTGTCGTCTTTTCCCAACCTATGTTGTCCGTTTTTTGCGGATCGCTTTTTGTCGCCAAAATCGTCACCGCTAGTGAAGGTATCAAAAGCCAAAATCAACGCAACGCCGACCAGATGCAAATGCAGTGCAGAAAGAAGCCGAGTGAAGATGCATAACAAACCAATCACCTGTTAGTTCCGCGTCGATCTCATCCTCAGGGCTCGTCGACTCGACCGTTCTCTAGCTGGTTTTTTGCGCGCCGCTCATTCACGCTTCGGAACACTCTTTTACCAACTTCATAGCTGCTGATCATGATAGCACAGGCCGGCGCGACCTTGAGGGTCCGAGGGATCCAGCCTGTCCAGAGCCCAGCCACGCCCTCTGTCTTGAAGATGTGCCAGAGCAATCGTACCATGCTGCCCTCTTCAGGAGCAGGCGTGACAGTCTTCTTCCCTGAATCTCGAAACACCTGTGTCCTCGTCTTGCCAACGTCGAAAGGCATGGTTACCATGGAGGCGAAAGCCCCCGACAGGGCACCTGCTGTAAAACTGTCGGCCAAGACAGCGGTGTGATTTTCCTCGCTTTGTGACCTGGCTCTCTCCCTCGACCGGGAACCTGGATCGCGTGATAAGGAGCGGCCACGATGCTCTTCGCGTAGGTCGGTCAGCTTGTTCCTGATCGTTTCGTACCCCAGCCAATACAATCCGGAGAAGGGCACGTCGCGCCATAGGTGAAGCGTGATGCCTCGCCACAATGACCGATAGCCATGCTCGGCCACCATCTCACGTATGCCCTTAAATGTGTCCTTGAGGTGACTTGTTGCTGTTGATCCAGAAGATGCCTGTAGCCGGGTCTTGAAAAGCTCAACAGGGCTGACCGCAATTACTGCCAATATGCGCGCGGTAGACCCTGCCGTGACCGCTTTGTAATCATCCCTGGCAAGCCTGCTAATCGGGCTTGTCCTGTTATAGCGCAGCCAATCGTATCCAGTGAAGTAGATGATGTTGGCTGGGATAGCCATAACCAGTGTTGGCGAAAGTCCCCTCCAAAGAGTGGTGAACCCTTCGTTCCGCGCAATCTTCCGCATTCCGTCAAAAGTTGACGTGAAGGTGCGTTTCTGGGCCTCCTCTACAGCGCATTCGGCAGCGCCTCCGCCGAGACCACCAACTCTCGGTCCGGCGACACAGACTTCGGCATTGTTATTCATGAAGAATACCTCCCGGCAGCACGCGGTAATACCGAGGCTCGACGGTCGGAAGGCATTGGACGATGAAATAGCAAGCTTCTGGAATTCTGTAGCAGGCTGTGGCGACGAACCTTGCGATTGCAGACGAACGCGCACGACATCAAGAGGGGTGACTGGAGCATTCAAGGTCAGCATTGGCCGCATGTTTCGAAGGGTTACTAGATAGAAATATGCATCCAAGACAAAACATACCTAGAAGCGAAGTAAGCAGACTACCCGTGATTGCAGAGGCCATCTTCTGTGTAGCTGTGATGTCTGACCCATCGGTATTCGTTGTATTCATGCCGTCTCGAGAAGATATCATTGTTTCTCCAGCAAAGGCATCTTCGGGTGCTTTCAATCTGTCGTGGTCTTGGCCGTGAGGGCTAGAGCTTGCGGAAGCCATCGTACCGTTCTTGTGCATCGTAAGTTGCTTGTCGTTGACTAGCACAGTGTGCTGAGTGGGCTAACTCCGGAATTCCGGAGTGCGCCCTTTGAACGAAGTCTTGCGCGGAGGTGACGATCAATGTGCCCTAGGTAATAGAGGAAGGATAGGGTATGGTTGGAGTGAAACTCCAATCGAAAGACAAACGCGAAAGTGCGAAGACTTGACTAGTGACTTGGAAAATAAGTAGGTATGCTAAGTAGGTGGAAGAGGAGAGTAGATGTCGCAAGAAGGTTAACCACTAGTGAGTAGTACTTGCTTAGTGGAAGCGATAAAGGCGACAGATCAGACAGGGCCGTTTGTTAGTCTAGCAGAAACAAGGTCGAACCTAGTGGTGAGTAGTACTGATTGCCTGTATTGTTTGCGATGGCGGGCAAATTGTCGAGTGTCCAAAACGATTCTTCGCGTCATAATTATAAAGTTAGTTACACACCGGAAATTTCTTGGGCCAATGCTCCGACATGTGCTCCGACATGTGCTCCGACGAAGGCCGAGCACTCACTACTACCTATATGTAATCTGTACATACCTAGATAGAACTAAGACTAATTCGTATGTCAAATTGGCCACCCGTCATGACATCACAGCCAATCAGAATCGCCGATATATATGAGACTTAATTTAGGTACATTGGCACTGCCTGTATTCTGTATGCCATAGGTATTCTGTAGGTAGAGTAGTAGTATTAACCGACAGAGGAAACTAGAACTTTAAGCAACATCACGACAGAGAAGTAGCACACGTGTTACGCGCAAACATACAAATGGCCGCCTGCATATGCAGTTTTTGCAAGCTGCTTTCCTCGATATGCACTCAGTCTGTGTACAGGTTCGTATCGAGCACCTGGGTACGCAAGTAGTATGGACAAGTACGACTCATCAGATGTGTAGATCGTACACAGACGTCCAAAAGTCACAGAAAAAGACCCCATGCTAGGTAGGAACAAATAAGAAAAAAGCATCAAATGGGAGAACCAAGTAGGCAATTGCCCATGTTGCTCATACCTTCCCTATACGTTTAGATATCACACACACATCTAGAAGTCAAGGGGCGAAAGGAATCATTAGCAACTTGCCAACTTTGATTGAATACAGAGGTCCAAAGGAAAAGAGTTTTGGAGTCACGATAAACCGTTATGTTCTCTACGTCTTGCAATACATGAACCAATCACATGGTGATTTTCTAATAATCTGATCCGCAACCGCTTTTGGCCCTTGAGGCTTGGCATCCCAGTGACAGGTCGGGGCTCGGGGTTAAGGTCCGGAGATGCGCCACTTCTCTTTCACCCTGATGGACGTCTCATCGGTGTGGACTCATTCTGGCTGACGAACTCACTGACTCACTTCCGAGAGATAACCACCCAAACCACCCAATTCAAGGCTCAGAAGCTGCTCGACAAGGTCCCACTTATATACTAGACTTCAATCGATTCTACATAAGAATTATTGACTAGGATAGGTCAATACGTGTCCACCTATTTCATAGCAGGATCTTGCCCTATCCCTATTCTACCCTTGCTATACTACGCAATTCGAAATCTCAAACCTGAATTGACCTACCTACGCATACCTATCATCTGAATCTTACACTCCATGAGACGATAAGCCGGCTAATACTACACTCACCTAAGAAAGAGGCTAGAGATAAGTAGGTACACAGCAGTAATTGGTGACTATGGAGCAACCGCCGGATCAGATTCAGAGCGAATTGGAGAGTTTTAGACAGCAATGGCGCGAAGAGGTCTCGTCTCGGTCAAGGAATACAACAACTTCATCACAACAGCAGAGGCCATCCAACCAAGCCGGCCGAGCCGGACCAGCTCCAACTGCTGCGACTGCCAGACAACCACGGCGGCATGAGCCACCCTTGCATACCAAGAGGACGACGCCATCCCGCGCCGGTAAGGTCGGCCAAGTAGATGACGATGAAGATTACACACCGGCCCCTGTATTTGATGTTGACGACGGCAAAGCGAAGAGTGGCCAGACTTTAGATGGCGGCGAAGAGGAAAAGGCAAAAGAACCCAACACGGCGCTTGAGTTCTATGAACATGCCGTAGAACGGGAATCCACGGGTAAACTCGGAGACAGCCTCCAGCTATACCGTAAAGCCTACCGCATGGATGATAAAGTCGACCGCAAGTACCGGGACAAACATTTTGCCGGGCGCTGGGCCAAATTAGCACAGCAACAAACCAACCCGTCCAATGCCGCTGTGACAGTTCCTAACACAGCACACCACTCCCTAGAGGGCGGACAAGCAACCGGCGGCGGTGATATTGCCATCCCGTTATCCTATCCGGAACTCATAGCCAGTTTTGGTAGACTGAAAGTCGAAGGCGCACCGCCAGAATACGAGGGTGTAGAACCACCTCCTTGCCCTATTGCGACGCTCCCAGACGAGATCCTTGTGCATATTCTCCGTGATGTGGCTATCGCCGATGTGGGCGATTTCATGCGACTGTCCCAAGTTTGCAAACGACTTGCTTACCTCGTGACGACCGAGGACCGAATCTGGCGGCGTATTTGCCTTGGATCAGAATTCGGCTTCGGCAGCATGCATCGCTATTGGCAAAACACCATCACTTGGGAACCGCTGGACCCTGCCGACATGTTGATGGATCCCGACTCCGAAGTCGGTGAAGGGGAGACTCCCACGCTGGAGGAGCTACAACAACGCCGCGCGGCCGAGGCACAGGCCACAACCCTCGCACTCTTCCGCAGCGCCGGTGGCTACTTGTCCTGGCAGGCCATGTTTCGCCGACGGCCGCGCGTGCGCTTCAACGGATGTTACATCTCGACGGTGAACTATATACGCCCAGGTCAAAATGTGGGCCAGCACCTCACTTGGAATACCCCCGTGCACATCGTCACATACTACCGGTATTTGCGGCTCTTCCGAGACGGCACAGCCATCAGCCTTACGACGACGGACGAGCCAGCGCAGGTGGTGCATCACTTAACGCGTGCTAATCTAGCCTTGCACCGTGGCGAAGTATCAGGTCAGCATCTTCCCTCCAACCCTATGTTAAAGGGACGCTGGCGTCTCTCATCAGTACGTGATCACGACCGCTATGAAGTGGCTGGCAATTCCGGTGGCGGTGCCAACGGGTATGGTAGTGTCCGTCCCCCGGACATTCCCAACACCAACGCCACTGCTTCCGCTTCCGCCTCGGCCTCGGCCCCAAGCGCTACTAGTCTCGCCGATTCAGAGAGCGACCTCTACGTCGAGACAGAGGGCGTCGTCGGCGCCAAGTACATGTATCGCATGGACCTGAGTTTGCGCAGTGCAGGTAAAGCTTCTGCGCGTAACAATAAACTAGTTTGGCGCGGCTTCTGGAGCTACAACACACTCACCGACGATTGGGCGCAATTCTCACTCAAGAACGGCAAGCCGTTCTTCTTTAGCCGCGTTAAGAGCTATAACGCGTATGAATAGGTGTTACAAAGTGAGAGCTAAACAATTACATATGTGCACACGGTTTCTGAACGTACATATCGCCTACATACGGCCAGAGAGAGGATTAGACGCGAACCGAAGCGACCTCATGGGATTGGATAAAGATGTGCTATCGTGTAGCTGTAGGCAATCAATAGAACCCCACAAGTCCGGTTCAGTAATTTTCCGGGCTCCTAGTAGGTACGGATTTCAGTATTAAAGTCTATTATCTACTGGCCCAACCCGGTGAACTTTATATATACGCCTTGGCTCTAACCACAGATATAAAATAAGTTTAAAATAGTGTTTATAACGGTTCCATTTAAGTGCCGGTAGTAACACTTCTACTGCTATATTAGGCGATTTATTCATAATCTCGTTCCCTTTCCTATTCTGTGACGGATAGAGTCTTGTTTGGCAGACTTATGATCGTCTTTGCGGTACTAAGATATTCCAACTATAGACTATAAGTAACACGCAAAACAGCTAACCTAGGGACTAAAGGCCATTTGGGTTCCTTTCTTTCTCGCCCAATGGTAGCCCTGGAAACAACAATGGACTGCAAAGCTGCTTGGAAACGAACCGGGCTTATAAGACGAAGTCCTCATTGGTGCCGGGGTGGTTGGCTTTTAATAAGAATACCCTTGCTTGGCTAACATGAAGCCCCAACATCTAAAAGGGTCCATCCAAAGCCTACCGCCTTCTCACCGTTACAATTACCCAAAGAGTGTCATCGAGGCTTCCATATTCGCGGACAAAGCGCTGGGCTAGACGCTAAGGTCAGGTACTTCTTCTTATGTGTTATGTGATGAGCCTCCTTTGGCATGGGGGCAGATATCTGAACAGCTCTGCATCGGTTGTGTCCCAGGAGCGTCCTCAGGATTCTAGCAACTCCGGCCAAGGGAAAATAGATCTAATACAAATCGAACGGAAAGAGCCTTAGCCGTATGTAGATAAAATCGTTTACACCTTAGGAGCCTTCCGCTTAGCTCGAATGGGGACACAAGCGCCAGTGTTCAAATCCGAGTGGCAGCCCTAAAACCTCAGCAACGGCAGTTAGTTTCAACTTACTCTTCTTACAGCCCCCGTCGCTGCAGGGCAGACTAGGTGGATACTATATGAACGAGTCTTTCACCTCTAACCTTCAAGTCATTGTGATAACTATATCCTCCAATTTTGACATATCCTCGGGGGCACACACAAACACTCCCATACAAAAGGTTTTGTTCGATACACAATGGACTGAGACGGACGCATCATCCTAGACAACAAAGTAGCTTTCATGACATGGATCAGGAAGTACGATGAAGTGCGTGAGCCGCGCCCGACGGACCGGGTGTCGAGCCTCCACAGAGATCGTCTACCTTGCACATCGTTGAGCGAGACTTGCTGCATTTGCATTCACAACCTAGCTCCGTCGACAATGTCGAGAGAAATAACAGACGCTTCTTGGCGCCAAACTCAACGAAGGCGAGAAACCTTCGACTTTATCACGGGAGAGCCAAAAGCAGGGGCGCCAGTAGTTCCACTTCATCTTGCACCGCGGCTTCAACGGACCAGGTCATGTTCCTTTCGTTAGGCCCCGAGAAGAGACGCCGGATTGGGTCGAGCTTGTCGCGGCTATACCAAAGGATCAAATCGATACCCTTGTCCGGAAAAAGCTCGCAGACCTAGAATTATATAATACTCAGATTGAAGGGACACAGAAGAGATATGATGCAGTATTTGACGGGGAAAATGAAGAACCGGGAGCCTCCCACGAGGAAAATGCAAAGACCCTCGGTATTGATAAGATTAATCATGGGGTTGTTTGAATGTTCTCATAGTGGCGCTTGACTACCATTGTCAGCCTCCTTTGGCATTCGTAGCCTGCTCGGCGGTGATGACTCCATCATAGCGGATTCAATATTCATACTACCTCCCCTTATAACTTTAAATATACGAATTACGCCACTGCAGCGTCGGAGATACCAAGCACCAAACGCCGTCTAGCCGGTTGTTCGCCCCAGGTTTGACAGGGAAAGGGCGCGCCTTGTCAGCTTAGTAGTCTATGTACTCGGTTCCAAGGGACCTTTTCAAGCGGGACAAAATACACAACACCATCACCTTGTAGTTTCAAGTTCTACGGAAAGCAAGGTCGATTTTCTTTTTCCTAGCAGGCATTAACCTGAATACATGCCTGCTTGGCCATCCATATACCCCTATCCCAAACACATAAAATCAACATCAGAAATGGGCACAGTATCCATCCCGTCAACGTTCGCCTCGTTCACCGAGACGTGGTCGCCGCGCCTAATAGCGGCCGTCAACGACCACGAGGTGAAAGTCGCGAAGATCGACGGATCCTTCGTCTTCCACGCGCACCCGGACTCTGACGAGCTGTTCTATCTCCTGTCGGGGGAACTGACACTTGAGATAGAAGAGGAACAAGAACGGGAACGAGAAACCGGACCAGGATCAGAATCGCCCCCGGTCAAAGTCAGAGCCGTGGTCATGCAGGTGGGAGACGTCCATGTCGTGCCCAAAGGCGTGAGACACCGTCCCGTTGCTAGGAATGCCCAAATCATGATGATTGAGGGGAGCGGTACTGTTAATACTGGTGATGCGGAGGATGTGGAGAGGAGGAGAGACCCAATAGATGTGAGGAAGGTCTAAGTAAGGGCAGCACGTGATGTAGACGACATTAGGAATGTTGAACATGTCGGTTGATTATAGCAGAACTATATGGATTATAGATCTACTTCTCCTAGAATGCCGAGAAAGACGGCTATGGGATGATTGTCTACTAAATACATAGAGCTGCATAGCCCAATTGAGATTGAGAAACAGATCATATATTGACTTATCAATACCTCTTACGCAGTCTTTCTAATGAGCTAATGACAATTCTATGATGGTTCTGACGAGGCGTGTCAGTCTTGTAATATTTTTCCCACCCAAACTTGAGTCCATAAATGCCCGGGAAGGGCGCAGTCTTTACTACTTAGACGAAGAGGTAACTGCGCGTGGAATGCATATTGTGCACACCGAGGGCTATACCGTACCTAGGTAAATAGATGCTGCCTCGAACCAGGGAGTTCCACGAATTTGTTCATAAGTACCATACAGGTAGCGGTATGTCACCCCGCGCCCTATCGCGGGGAACAAGGCGGGGAAAAGACCACTTGCAGGCAAACATTACTGATTAAGAAGACAGTTGTAACTCTATTACCTAAAGCAGGGTAAGCTATTTCTAGGCGCATAGAAGTACTATATCAGTAGTAGGGGGAGGTAGCTATGAGCCAGCTGAATGCCATGCTATGATGTCAGTCGTGTTAAGATACCTTATGCTCCATGTTACGCTATTCCGCCTTCCTCTATCCTACCCGACATAGCACGGAAGCAACAAAACACCACGGAAGGTATAAATAACATCCAAAAGAATTATATGAACTGCTCGATTGATTATTATTATTTTCTGCAGTTGAGACGAAAGTCTGAGATATAACCCCTTTCTTTGCGACTGAACTGCTTATCACAAGCTCTGCTACATACACATACATCTATTGATATCCGCTGGCATAGAAGATATCATATGTAAAGCTACAGGGGAAAAAATAAATAAAGGAAGGAAGAAATTTATCTCAAAATGCCGTCTTCGTATCCTGACTTGACGGGTTTCAAAGCCCTGAGGTAAGCAAGCATTTTAATTCCAACCTTATAAGAATTCCCAAGCATCCTGCCCAGGCCGTGAGCACACTTCTATTTCCTAATCCTCATACCTATCTACCTGCTACACTTCCCCCTACACAGACGGGAAACAAATGATTAGCCCCACAATTGACACTGGAAATCACCTTCTGCGCGGTTCATAGTTTCGACGTGTACGGAACTCTCATCGACTGGGAGACGGGTTTGCAAAACGCGCTGCGGCCCGTGATCTCGCAACTCCCCTCCTCACACCCCTTGAACACGGAGCCGCCAACAACAGCGATGCAGCGACTCGACTCGATCGCGATGTCTCACCAGGTCAAGACACCCACTCTGCCATACAACGAGCTCCTCGTCATGTCCCTCTCGGACTTCGCGCACGAGATCGACGTCCCGCTTCCCGACAGCGTCAGCGAGCCCTTCGGCAACTCCGTGGGCACGTGGCGCGCCTTCCCGGACACGGTCGAGGCGCTACAAAAATTGCACAGGTATTACAATAAGCTGATTATCCTCTCGAATGTCGATAACGCCAATATAGCCGCCACCATCGACAAGCAGCTCGCGCCGGCCCATTTCGACGCCGTGTACACGGCCCAGGACATCGGGAGTTACAAGCCGGCGCTCGAGAACTTCGAGTATTTGTTTGGTCATGCGAAGAAGGACCTTAGTATAGACTGGCAGAAGGGCGAGCTGCTGCATGTGGCGCGGAGCTTGCACCATGATCACGTGCCGGCGAAAGAGGTTGGGCTGAGGAGCGTCTGGATCTCCCGCGGCAGCGATCAAGAGGGTAGTGGTGGCCTTGGCGCCGTGGAGAAGTACAGAGATATCACGGGGTTCGAGTGGCAGTTCGATACCCTTGGCCAGTTTGCGGACGAGGTTGAGAGGCAATTTGCTGCTAAGAAGTCGTAGAGTTTCTCTTTCGTGAAGTAGCACCGTGTAGCTAGCCAGTTGAAGGAAGGTGTTATCGTGAGGTTTGTTGTTGCGAGCGAAGGCACCTGCCGGATAAATGTACTTAACAAACGAGTGAATGTTCGAATGTCTGAATTTGACCAATTCCCCCCAACAAGTAGCTTGGGCCATTCAATCGAATTATTGATAATGAGATGCTGTGACCACATCCCTCATCAACCCGCCTCTTCTCTTCTATCTATCCGGCGTCTATCTCAACCCTAGCGTCCCGCCCGCGCCTCCTCAGCCGTCTCTTCTCCGTAGTCGCGTCGTTGCTACCAGTATTCCGCCAGGAGCCGCGCATCTTGATGGGCTTCAGGAATCCGTCTACATGCACGGCGCCGTGCATCTCATCCTCGCTGTCGACCTCGACAGGCACCTCTTCGCCGTCGAAATTGTGCACGAGCTTCAGGTGGCGCATCAGGTTCGTGCGGCGCGAGAAGGCATCCACAGCCCGCGGGCAGTTGCTCACGATGCAGAAGTAGACGTTCCCGCCAGCTGATGCCGATCTTGATCTCGATTTTGATCTCGAACGTGACCGCGCCGCGATACTGCTTGAGCGTCCGCGATCACCATCGAATATTAATGCAGATGATGCGCCAGGTGTGTGCGAACGTAGCCGTTGACGTGAGTGATAGTCATCGTCAATATCCACCAAGTCCCCCTCCGAGTTATCGTCGTCTAAAAGCGGCGGCGGGATACCAGCCGTTATTATCCCGGGATCGTAGCGCTTGGTTTGGTGGTCTGTGGACGGACCTTCTGGCAGGGTATGAAGTACGAAACTCTGGCCGAAGAGGTCAGCGCATCGTCGTGCTGCTCGGTCGAGTACCGGGGCCGGAAACCCTGCGAGCGCTGCTGCGCCGAGGATCTCCCTCCAGTCCCGTGGGCGTACCTTTGCCTTCCTCGATATCCTCTCCCTGGGCTCGCCTGGCAATGTAGCATCTGATAAAGGCTCTGTCGTCTCGCGTCGTATACGTAATTGTGATTGTGCGCGAGCTTGAGCTCTGTCCAATTTCGGTGCAGCCTTTCCTTTCCCTTTGCCTTTAGCTTTGCGCCTTGTCTTCTTATCTGCGTCTTGAGTTGTCGAGGTCGGCATCGGCGTGGAATCTGTCATGGGCTCCGGGTCATCATCCTCCGGGAAGACCGGAAGGGGCTTTTTCTGTATTCTCGCCACTCGGATAAGGTATTCTCTTTCAGTCTCCCCTTCGATTCGAGGGTACTCCTTTCTTGGTCGGCCAACTCGTCTTTTACCTATAGTCGGTGTCGCCGGCGGCTGAGGCGAGTCTCCTCGCGGCGCAGCACTGTACGAACGTGACCGTGGTAAGGATCGGGACCGGGACCGGGACCTGGAGGGTGACCGAGACTGGGAACGCGATGACGCGTCAGAAGTGTCAGAATCGGAGGAAAAGTGCATTCTAGATTCTTGGGCGTTATGGAGAACAACTAGTGTCGCATCTAGCTTTTCTAGTATTTGCTGTGCCGAGGGGCGCATGAGAGTGTACGATAACTCATCATCAGTAGCGACGACGGGCTTGAGCAAGAGCCTTCCCCTAGATCGTTTGGGGGAGTCACGCGCGCTAGGGCCTGAATTATCTACATCCATCTTCTCCGTCTCGCTTGCGCTTTCATGTTTGATGGAACGTGGCCGTGATCCAGACTTTGCCCTGCCGGCGCGACCTGGTGTAGTAGCACCTGCCTCTGCTCCAGAGCCCCGGTCGCTGGTTTCAGGGCCAGAATTTACTGCATCCACACTGCGCCGTGCCGACTGCCTTGCTTGAAATCTTTCTTTCGCGAGTCTCAGCATCGTTGCAGAGATGATCTCTTCTAGCTCGGCTTTAGGCACGTACTGCTCTTGCTTTCTGAAGGTGAAGCGATCGTCGTCATCATCTTTCTGCTTCATGAACTCTGGGTGCGGTACGGTGTTGGCAGGCAGTGGCCATGCCGTCCATAGCCTCGGCGGCACCCATTTGTCACCTCGGACTGGCTGCCCGCTCGTGATATCGATCTTCTATAGTGTCGTCACTTAGCCTTCGTATGTCCTGATGGAAGATGCAAAGATGGGAAATACCTCGTTCGCCGCTGGCTTTAGAGGGCCTTTTCCGTCCGCGTTTTCATGTCTTTTTTTTAGTGCAAATGCATTATATAGATGAAGAGACAAGTCCTGGTTACGAATCTCATTGAGTGCAGTGTATGTGTCTATTTCAGCGCTGTTCAGCTGCTGCCAGGTGGATGGATGGCCCTTCCATTGATTGGGACGCTCGTCTTCATCATTTGAGTCGTCGGAATCTGGCAGGTAATCATCCGATTCATTCCCCGTAAATGCCATTGTATAATGCCATGTGTTGGTAGAGGGATTATTTGCTTCTTCGAATTTGAAAAACCGTTTGAGGGCGGGAAGATACTAATAAGAAGTACTTGTGGGTTCTATGGTGGATGGGGCTCAAAATACCCACAGTCCCTGGTAGTTTACAACGCCCCTAGGTATTCGAGATGCACGAGTGCCTGCCTGAAGCAAGGTACGCGCATTACGAGATAAAATAGTTTAATTTGGCAAGCAGAGGTTCGCCATGGAAAGGGTAGAGCGAGTAGTTACGCAGATTTCATGTGGTATTTTTGAACAGCCGGAAATACGCCTATCTACCTGAATACTTAATTATATAAACCCCTTTACGCTTTTGCTTTGGCTTTCTGTTTTTCTAGCTTCCTTCTCTTCGCACGGAGCTTCAGGTCCTCGGCGCTCTTCTTGTTGTTGGTGTATTGCATCTGCTCGAACAGCTTTCGCTTCTTCTTGCTCAGCATTCCCTTGGCTCTCTCGATCTCCTCCGCCTCTTCCTTAGCTTTCTGGGCGAGCTTCTTTTTCGCATCCGATTTCTTAGACTGAGCATCTGCCTTAGTCTGTTTGACAGGCTTGCCGCTGAGTTCTGCTTCAAGTTCCCGCTGGTTCCGAAGCTCTTCGGACTCTTCGTCCTCCGCCTCGGACTCTTCATCCTCGTCCTCCTCAGCGGCATCTTCATCTTCCGAGAAGCCGCCGAAAGAGCCATCATCTTCTTCATCCGACCCATCGACGTCCATTCCCTCAGCACCAGCTTTGGGCTTCTTGACTGCGAGATTATTATCTTCTTCAGCTGCTTCTTCATCTTCATCACTGTCCTCGAGAGCTTCTCCCTCGGTTTCCTGGTCCTTGAGAGGTAACGTCGGATCATATGCGCCCTGCGTGTTCTGCACGAATGGGCTTAAATGAGGCGGCAACTGAGCACCAGGTGCATACTCATCTGGTCGCTTCAATTCCTCATCATTGATACTATCCCAGACCCACTGTGGTTGCACATAAATACGCCCGGGCACTCTTCGATTGGATGCTAACTTTTGAGATGTCTGATTGTCTTCATCATCCCCATCTTCTTCTGTGTTAGCCTGGATAACCGGGCGGTCGACAATTTGATGGGTGATAGACGGATCGAGTTCGTTTGTTGTATACGCGCCCTCGCCCAAAACGGAGTCCCAGCCAATGCGTTTGCAACCAAAGGCGCGTAAAATAAATTCTAGAGGTTGTCTAGGGGTTTCCCGTGACAAGTAGAACGTGCAGTTGGCAAAAAGTGACCCGGGTTCGCTCCCGGAATGTGTAGGCTGTGGCAAGATATCACCGCCTGGCGCGGCCGGCTCAAACTTATCTATGCTATCGGTGGGTTCGTCTGTTTCCTTAACATTTTCTGTCTGACCGCCATCGACCGCGGCATTCTTCATCTGACGAATTAGTGTATTGACTTCGGCCTGAGTTTTAGGATCGGGTTGAGCAGCCGAATCGCCGTTGGTCGGCTGAGCCGGCTCAGCGGCAACTGTGGCCGCATGATTTCCCTCCAGCCTAAAGGCTCCAAGTTCGGCGGATTCTTCGTCCTTCTTCTGGTCGAACTTTGGCGGGTATTTAAGCCCGACTGAGGTGTAGAGTCTGAAGTTAACAAATCCAAGGAGAGTCATATAAAATTCCACGAAAGTGCCCATGATTCTGAAATCAATGTCGCCAACAACTCGTTGGTTGAATTTGTAAGGCGCAAGCCATAGTATATCTTCGCCTTGAATATTCGCTTGATAATAAATCCCCTTTATCGACAAAAATGACTTCCGTAAGCTTTGAGAGACGATGAGGTAATGTTGAAACTCGAGGCACAAGCGCTCGCAGCGGGCAATCATCTTAGCCGGCACTGTCGACGTTGAAGGAAGATTTGCGAAGAGGAAGAGCATGGACAAGCAGTCGTCGAGGTCGCGCAGAGCATCGACAAATGTTGGGTACCGATCACGAATGACATGGTCGAGGGTATAACGGGGCCTTCCAGTCTTCTCCGGTCTAGCAGCATTGCGCTCCAGTCGACTAGCATCGCTAACATCACCACGCCCGAGTGCTTTAGATATTTTCTTCTCTAGTGTTTGTTGCTCTCTGAACCTTTGTAGCAGGGGCTCGTGCAGAAGGAACTGGATATCTTTGGCATAATAAAAGGTAGTCGAGGCGGTGGCGCTTTTGGATGCCTTTTTCCTATTTCTTGGCTCTCTGGGGAAGATTCTGCTCAAATATTAGTCCTCTGGCCTGAAAACATTGAAACATGAAGAGTATGACATCCGAATTTCCTTTCTGTTGCGACAATGGTAGATAGAATGTCTTACCCTTTCCATATACATAGCTTTCGGAAGTCTGCTAGGCTGAGCTGCAGCTTCTTCACGGCTTGGGTACGGGTAATATAGTTTTTGGCGTTACCCGCCTCGCCCTTCTTCTTTATCCTACCCATGGTGACTTTTCAATTCTAGGTTGTTGTCGACGAAAAGTGTTGATATTAGATTGTCAACAGGAAATTTTCAGACGATCGCAAGAAGCATCAACAGAAAGTTGTTAATCGATAACAGTTTGTCTTAGCGGGGCGGCCAACTTTTTTTTCCTCGCCGGTCTCCCTGTGGCTGCTCATCAGTTCGAAACTGGTTAATGGTGCCCCACTTACGTCGCTATGTACTTGGTGTTTGATTTTAGGGGACCTCTATCGATAACAGCTGAGCTACTGTGCCTACTCCAGATGCTTGCCTATCCATGTTACATGTACAATCAAATATGACAGGTGTTAGCTGCTGATCTAGGTATTCCGCCCTACGAGGTCAGTGTGGGATGCGAAGGTGACGACGATCAAGAAAGTCACCTACATTAGAATTACATGGGTAACTCGCCTGAACACCTTAACCTCTTTCTCTTTACCAGCCGTGTCTATCGGTCCCCACCTGCAGTTTTGTCTCCTACAATGGAAGCTCGACATGAGTCGCGGTAAAATGCGTTCCCAGGACACAGCTGGTCTCTATGCTGCCGCTGCCGTCCTTCGACTTGCACTGTTCACGTTCTTTCCAGCCCTACCAGACCTCCTGACTAGCCGGGTTGAGGTTTCAACTCCTGTCACGAGCTTCAAGCGATGTAAGAGCACCGCGACGCTTCCCAGTCCAACCCCTTTTAGTGTTCCTGAGATGAAAGAAGGCTGACTTGCTTCTTCGCATTTAGTACAAGAGGGATTGTTCCTGTACAATCACAATGTATCCCCATACGATGGTGGCGTCTATCACCAGGCTCCGTTGCTTTTGCCGCTCTTCTCCCTCCTTCCCGACCCGTCGACATACCCTTTCTTTACATATCTCCTCTACATTTTTGTCGATATAGCAAGCGCCGATGCGCTTTATAAGATCGCAGAGTCGGGCGAAGCAGCGTCGTCGAAGCTCTTTACTTCGGCGCGTAAGGACAGGAAATGGAATGGATACGTGGTTGCCGCAATGTAAGTGCGCATGTGCCGATACACCCAAGTACTTTATGAATATGATAACTAACATAATGTTGTAGCTTTCTCTTGAACCCATTCACTATCGCCACTTGCTTGGGTCGGCCAACGAATGTCTTCACGACATGCGCTGTCCTTCATGCCATTGCCAAGGCGATATCAGGGAGCTCCGTGACTTCGATCTTGGCTCTCTCCTTCGCTTCGTATCTCTCTATGTATCCGGTCCTCCTACTGCCACCTTTAGTCCTACTCGCCTATGATCGGCAACATTCATCAAATAGAATCTCCTCCCTCCCCCTTTTCGCCGGAGTCGCCGTTCTCACCGCCACGGCGTCTCTCTCAACACTCTTTGTCATCTCATATCTTCTCACTGGATCATGGGAGTTCTTCTCCTCGACTTACGGCATCCAGCTCACGCTTACGGACCTGACGCCTAACGTGGGACTCTGGTGGTACTTTTTCGTCGAAATGTTTGATAGTTTCAGGTCCTTCTTCCTCGGCGTGTTCTGGCTACATCTTTCCTCCTATGTTGGAGGTCTTTCGATACGCATCCGCTCACAACCCCTCGCTGTGCTCACTATATTGCTCGGCATCTTCAGTATCTTCAAACCTTATCCTAGCATCGCCGACATAAGCTTGTTCCTGGCTGTGGTACCCCTATTCCGGCATGTTTTCCCGCTAATGCGATATACTTTCTTTGCGGCGTCCACAATTCTCTACTCGGCATTTTTGGGTCCCGCTTTCTACTACCTCTGGATTTATGCCGGCAGTGGCAATGCCAATTTCTTCTACGCCATCACCCTAGTCTGGAGCCTGGGTCAGAGTTTGCTGGTCAGCGATCTGACTTTTGCGGTGTTGAGGGATGAGTGGGAAGTAGAGCGGCCTGAAATGGCCGGAAAAGAGGTCAAACAAATATAAACACGAGCACCCATGTCTAGCCATGCCTTATAAATGGATACGACCTCGCTGGTCTAGCTATATATAATAACATAGAAAATGGAAGAGATTAACAACCATCGAACCCTTGAAAACATCGGACTTGTGAAACTGACAACAAAAACCACTCACATCGTAATAATTAGGCCTTTATGATGCCTCTATTCGCAAACATGGAGTCTACTGACCGGTAGTCATTGTTATTATAACTGATAGCATTTAAGTCTCGTCTTAAGTATGGAGTCCCTTCGACTGTATTTACGAGCTTTAACATTGTCAAGACAAGATAAGTCGAAGAAGCTGGTTTCATAAGGACGGGCTAAAGCATACGATTCTGATATTTGCATCTTAGATTGTTCCATATCTACAAATTAATAAATAAATCTTAGCATACTAAGTTCAGATATGGATATATAAAGATGGGATATACTATAAGAGTACATATCGGACCCAACATTATGTAGCTATTATCTGCATGCTGACTGTACTTTTATAGTGCCCACGCGTTTTACATGTTATTACATTCTGGTATACAAATATATCCGCTGGGTGCTCGATAGCGAATCAACGTATACTATCCAAATAGTATACTAGAACACACGCGAACATAGCCGCCAACAGCAACATCGACGTTGGCCCGTGTGTTTTTAAACCGTATCACGCACAGGGTGAGAAGGCTGCGGTTGCGCAAATATCGACAAACTATCGAGCATTGCACCCGCTTCACCAAATCTATGCAAACCTTCGCGATCTCTCACCGGCTCAAAGTTATGAGTGGGGGCACCGAACGGAGGTAGAGATCGGAACAGCATGGCGGCGCCTACTGCAGCTAATCCAGTGACGACGCTTCCGATAGCAACAAGCGTCTGGGATGAGTTGTGAACTTTCTCTTCGTCGTCAGACGCCTTGATACCGCCATGCCTCCACCGCTTCCAGCTCTCGCCTACACCGGCGATGTTCTCAATGGCACCATCTGCGAAAAGTGCCATCGTCTTGGGAAAGCCCCGTGGCTTCGACTCCTGATGAGGAAGGGGTGACTCTCGGGCCATTTTCTCCATCGCCTGTAGAAATTGCGTAGAAGGGCGGTTATTGGCTATCAGAGATTTGGCCAGGATGGGATATGGCGTCTCTACCCTCATCAGAGCCAAGTATCCGTATGCTAAGAAGTCAAGCGACGAGGGCCTGTCGTCCGTGCCTAGGAGATATGTGTTGGAGCCTCGTAGTAGTAGGTCGTCGAGGGTGTTGAAGAAATCGTCCGCCAGCTGCTGGAAACGGATCGCGGCCGTTTGTTCCGGCTGCATGGACTTGCTAGGTCCTAATTTCGAACGCAGGCGCATGAAACCCGTTGAGGTGGTCTCCGCGGTGGCAACCCTAGCAGCCGCCTCATCGGCTTCAGCCTCGGCCGCCAGATAGCCCAAGCCGAGGTGCTCAGCCTTTTCGATGGAGGCGGCGCGTATAGCGGTAGGAATGGTCCACGTCAGGGGGAATGGCAAAATGGCCGAATACGCCGGCCTCGTCAGCTCGACCCATGTATTCGGCGATGCGTATAGCGACAAAGCTACGAGGCCAGATCCACGTGTAGTAAGATAGGACGAGTATGCGAGCAGATCTGCCTGCTGCTGCGGCGTGAGGTCATCATCTGCAAGAGGCTGTTTAAATGATTTGACGTGATTCCTCAGGTATGATATGATATTCCTGTATCCTGACGTCCAGGTATCATTGTGAAACAAGCCGGGTAAAGTATCTATGTACGGCACGGCGCCGATCAGCGGAATGACCGAGGATGGAGATGAACGATCTACGGGGGGGAACTTACTATCCGGACCGAGGGATGTGTCACTATCCGCCACCAGATGCCAATCTTCAGTTGAAAGCGTATGACGAAATACCGTTATAGCGGCTAGACATTCGGCATCAATGGATTCGAGCCCAAATGCCGGGCCCCAAACGTGAAGCTCTAAGGCCATTAGTGTGGGGTACCGAAAACTAGAAGCAATACAAGCTATCTAGCGGCAGGCAGGTACTTCAGGGACGGTGAAGTAGGATGGAAGTCAAAGCCCTTTTGGATAGGCAGAATGGCTTGGGATAGGCCGTGGTCAAACGGTCATTGGCCGGACTGGCACGGGGGCTGTTACAGTCGGAACTGAAGTCCACAAGAGAATTTGCGGAGCCGGGGGTAGCCGAAGTTGTACGTAGTATGTACCTTCGTGGGAGTTGATAGGATGTAGGGAAGCTTCTCTTTGAGCTGTTGTTGACATTGACATCTGGGGAAATAAGTGGATCAGAAGCCCAGTCCAAGTTGGGCTATCGCGTCGTTTCAAGTCAAGGTCCACGTGGTGATAAGCGGCGCAGCTGGAAGTTCGCGATTGACGTCAGTACCTGGCCACTAGTTCCATGAATCACAAGTATCTACAGCAGTACCAGACTCCAAAGTACCTAATCGCAAATCGCTAATCGGCCATGCACTAGTGGAGTCGGACGGGAATTGTATGTACTAATCACCAGTCTTCTCACAGATATGTACCTCCAGCATGTAGTCAATTGAGGGTTGCTAATGTTTAGACAATCTTTGAGACATATTCATTTTAAATGCCAAGCTAAATACTACAGTGCTTTTTGTCTATTGCTCAAAGTCCAAAAGGGACGTTCCTCACAACTTGGGCCACCGCGTGTTCCGTGGCTGACCGCTTGCATAGGTATTTGCCGATGGTTAGTTAGCCTTCCCCTGACGATCCAGGGGGTGGCAATTTGCTAAAGAAGCATGCAAACAAATAGTCGATAGTATGCCGGGAGATGGGTAATAAATAAACCTCGTTTCGAATCTAGATATTATAAAAACACACCGAAATGAGTACTAATGCTACTGTGGCCAGATGCTTATCAGAAATGCATACTATGAGTATGTATTGGTGGTACGATCGGTTGCATGTTCTGCTGTGGTATCCCTTCGTTAAAATGTTCGTGGCAGTGCTCCCACAATTTCTATTCGCTTAATAGATTGATACATGAATTAGACGAGATTACGAGATTGTTTCAGCGACTGTCCAAGCTTAATAGTCGAATTGGCATTTCCAGACTTGGAGCGCAAATGGATATTGTATGATAGAAGCAATCAGTGAGACCCGAGGAATGTCCATCAACCTTTACTGTAGTACCCGTGAGTTGAGCCCCTCAATTTATTTCATTATGGGGCTTGCATGTACCAGTAGCCTCAAGTTTCTACTTACAGTAGCATCGCGGAAGGATTGGGGTATGCGGATTGTGGCACATGTGAAAGCGAAAGTGAAAGTAAAGAGTAGGCGTGCATGGTGTAATGTTACCTCCGAAAAAGGGATAAAATTGCAATTACAATATGAACACACCGATATAACGCCACTGTTCTAGAAATTCACCTCACACGCCTCTCCAGCCTCGTCCCGTACGAACGGGATGAAGGACCCGGTCATTCGTCATCACACGACCCGCGCCTTCGGACAAACGCTCTAGAAGCTAACCTAGCTCGACAAGTCTGGTCATCACTATTTTATCCCAAGCACTGAACGTTATCTTCAGCTACCAATACCTAAGGCACCCTAGGCAAGTTAGCACATTCGTTAAGACTTGTGATAATGCGACTCGCTGCTTGTACACACACCTACAGCAAAATGTCGTATCTAAGATGAAATGCCATACCTACATAGGTAGGCATCCAGATATTATAGATACATACATAAAATACTCGCTTAGTTCGTCTGATCAGAAACCCTGTTTTGAACACGTCGATCATCAAGGGAATGCAACAGATGTTGACCGCATGTACCATACGATCCTCCCGCCTAGCTGATCCTCAAGACGCGTGCTCTGCAATCCCATCAAGATCCCGTCATCTAATGATCGACTTCTATGTACTGTACCCATCACTATTGCGCGTGTATATGTACACGCGCATATATCAGTACCTCACTCACCTGCCGATGGCGATCATCGAGAGGGCAAACTGGGCAATAGAAACCAGGCAAACGCTAATCTTGGCAAGGGGCGGAGATTTTACTCCTTGGTAGGCAGGTAGTCCTCAACAACCTATGTATTCCAGTATCTAGGTTACCTACCAATGTCACCCTATCATTCCAGGCAGAGCCCATGATCATGATGATAATACCTAACCTAGTGCTTACACTTGATTGTTCCTGATACAGACATCGTGAGCATTCATGGTATAGAGTCGTATGTATTGAAGTAAACGGGCGGTCGAGGAGACGTGTTACAAAAATAAACCTGCCTAGCTATACTAGACTTGAAAACAAGAAACAGAAACAAACAGGAAGGAACAGAGTGAGTGGGAATATTTACCTAGGTTAAGATAAAATGAAGACATAAATTTACCCATTAATATACCTAGCAAGTGTGTCTCTATCTTCACTCCATCAGGATCGACTGTTAGTATGTACATATATATGTTTGCCCTGCCATGCGTACTACTAACTATATTTATGTACATACCTACTTCTTTTACATAGGAATTGACAACGTGAGACAGGCTACAACCTTGTTAATTCATAGAATTTGCCCAGTTGTCATGACGCTCAAAAGAAACATCTGAAACAACAATCCCCATCGACGACGGTGACTAGGGGTTACACGTGATGCGAGTACAGAGTAGTCAGGTTGATCTTGTCCAGCATAGCTACAGATCTGTAATAAGTAATTAATAGGAAAAAAAAGGGTCGAGAGGCTAGCAGACGCAACTAGGTGCTTGCCAAGAAAATCTTGGTCCTGCGATATACTAACCTAGGTAAGTCGGAGTTAAAGAGTTAAAATTTGGTAAGGGAATGGGGCCTCCAAGATTTCTTTCATACATCCTACCTCACAGATGCACTTAATCTCGCCGAAATATTTTTTGTGCAAGATCTTTTAGATTGGTCTCTTCAAGTTTCCTATATGGGCTACATAGACTAGATCTTATGTCTAGACAGATTCCAATTAAACTAGGCATCGCAATTACTTGCTTGCTTACATACGGCCTGGTGCCTTGGGTTCTCCTAATGTTGCGGTGAAAGTACTACTAAACCTAACCCTGTAACCTAAGTAGGTATTTTATTTCTGATCGCGGTCAGAGATAGGGATCAATGGTGGTGGTGCTGATGGTAGTAGTGGTGGCGATGGTGGTGGGGGAATTAACTTAAAAGATATATAATAATAATACACGGATACCGCGGCAGCATCGGACTACGGCAAACAAACGAAACGAAACGAACACGATACAATCTCATCTTCGATCGCGAAAACTCGGGTTCGGTCTTTCTTTGAGCCCCGCCGAAGGTCAAAAGTAGGTACAACGTACATAAATAGTAAGCCAAGTTAAGGCAAGGCAAGGCAAGGCAAGTCGAAACAGAAAACAGGTATATCGCAGGTTTATATGCAGATATTTTGGAAATAAGTTATCTAGGTTAACCTACATGCATAGTGTAATACAGCAAGTACTGTAGTCTTGATAATAAGTAGGTATATATGTTACTATGCAGGGCAAGTGAAGGACTTATTAACGTAGATACACAACGTAAGCAAATAGCTGCGGTCGGGTAAACGTACTGTCATCGTCTAATTGAAATATTGTACATATCAGTCAACTTTGAAGGTGAGGCGACTTATTGCTTATTACAGGACCTGCATACGTAGGTAAATAGCATTGTGTTGCTTGATTGACGTGCCAAAAGAGTTACCTACCTAACATGTATGTTATCCACCTATATTGAGGTACGCGAGACAAAGTCTTTCGGTACATAACACGACTGGCCGACGAGGAAAGAAAAGACAAACAAGGCCGAAAGAGGCGCGCATATGCTGTAAACGAAACGCCCTTGTGTTGCAGTGCCCCAAATCTACGTATGTTACATGTACAACAAGAGTTTGTTCCAAATTAAGTGTTTGGAACCTACCCTACCTTACCTACCAAGCCCACTTACAGCACATTCGCATGTTGTCCAGCCACGCCTACCTAGAATAATTATAGCCGGGCGGAGAAGAAAAGCGCCGGATCAGACGACTTCGGCAGAGTCCGCTTCCGAACAAAAAAAACGTCAACAATGAAATAGGTAATTGCCTATACAATTGGTCGGCGATTCGCCTGTCCAAACAAGCAGGGAACAGAAAATAGAATGAATTGTTGCTATTTAGAGTTTATTAGAATTTCACTCCTTGCCATCCCAATATTAGCTTCGGAAATTGGAACTGTCAAAATGTCTCCCTTGCATCGGCTTTGAGACTAGCAAGGGATACGTGAAAATAGGCGCCTGCCAATGACTTGCATCCCGAGCTATCCTCAGGGCGACGACCCGAGCCACTGGGTCGAGACAAATTGCAACAATTAAGAATTGTTTTGTCCGGACACACAGGAAAGGTAGACTTGAGGTATCGCATCACAGTTGGTCACATACACCGGTAGATAGATAATTGTAGGATCAAATTTGCATCATCGTATTCATTCCGTGATTCCTAACCCTAATTCATTGCCTATTGCCTTCCTGGCAATCCTCTCCCATGGGTATCCTTCGCATTCGCGGCCAATCCTCGCAGACGACTCCCGAACCATGCTAGTTCTATTTGTACATGAGCCAAAGGAAAAGAAACAAGAGAAAAAGCCCTCCTATTCGTAGCCATTTGTGACTGTCGTGTCCCGTGAATCAGATAACCTCCCGATGCAGCCTGGTGATCGATATTAAAATCGTGTGTAGAGTATTACATGGGGTGCAGAAGTCGCACCCCCACAAGAGAAAAGAACGAGATTTCCCCCGTTGAGCCAGCTCTAGGAGAAGCGAGCTTTGTTGTGTTGGTTGGCTATAAAAGCCGGGTGGATGGCGGAATGATGCCTCGAACCTAGCTGAACGAGCTCGCGGTGCTGGTTGGACAAGTGGCCGCAAACAGCCGCGTGCGAAGCGGGTTCGCGCCTATCACCGTTGAATTCATTGGTGCTCGTTGTTTGTGGTAGATCGAGGCGGGCTAGTAGTAAGGATGGTGTTATGAACTAAAATGCACGTTCCCATTGTGCGAGCTAATGGTCGAGAAGCTCGAAGAGAAGCGGAAAGCAAGGTGTACCAGACGATATCCCGGTGCTCGTGGTGCTTATGCCGGTCATCGTCTGATCAGCCGGTGTTGCATTGTTTCCCTCTGCGCCAAGCGACGCAGATCGCCCTTGTATCGTTTCGTCGATGAGCAGTAAAACCAGTGACGATGAATGTCTTCCACGTTTATATATCGGTGGACAAGAGAGTTGAGCCTTTAGCCACTCTTGGGTAGCGGAGGGAGGGGCCGACTGGGTGGTGGGCCCGGGCAAGGCGGAAGCTGCGAGGGACGCTGAGCGGACATCTCGAAGTCTCGTGAGGTAGCCAGTTTAACGGTGTTGGGAGGATATGGCGGAGAGCCGTAGAGTCCTCAGTGCTCGAGTGACTGAAGGAATAAATAGGATCGAGAGAGAGTCTCGACTTGCTATTTGTTAATTGCTGAGAGGGCGGTAGTCCTCAAGCTAGTTATGAGTAGACGGTGGGGAGTTTGTTAACGAAGGCTTGCAAGATAGTCTTGTAGAAATGCCGTATAGTAGTTGCTCGAGGTTTGTCTTTGGTCTGGTTTCAAGAAAAATGGACGAAGAGGAGACAATGGGTGGAGGGGGAGAAGGCAGCCTTATGTATGGACTGCAATATCACAGGATTAGCCAGGAATAATGATTTATCTGAGTACAGATATACTTTGGCTGGTGAGAACGAAGTGGATGAGAGACACATGGCTTGTGTCACTAATAATTTACTTTCGATGTACACCGCTAAAACCCAGACCTAATAGTACATCGAGATGTACATTCAACCAAACGTTCAAATACATTGACGCAATGTACTGCCATACACCAAAGACGACAATTAAGACTCGTGGGCTCGGCATTCGACTGGGTACCTGGGTAGCAGACAGGCAGGTAGGTACCTACCAGTTGTACCGTGGCCCGATTCACGACCAGGTTGCAAAAATAATTCATGATCAAAAAGACCAGAGAGTGCAGGGGTAAGGGAATTTCCCAAGATTCAGAATGACGAGGCCAAAGTGTACATCCATGTCGATACATTGGTACGGCGCTACAGAGGTACGAGTAGTGAAATAAATTGGATAAGGTACGCGTGATACCTTGCACATGTCTCTTTCCCAGGTACCCCGAACCCTTGAACGTCTACATGATTAGCTGGAGATCAAGGCTGGGAGATACCTGCCTCAATCAAGGGATTGTCTTGCAACGGACCAAATTGAAACCAGCGCAGGTACAGTGGCACACGTACTCCTGTATACTGACCCCTGACAACCTGGGCTTAGTCCTTGTTGTTCATCCCTGCGGTTCAGCACATGTGGTCTGCCAACCCCTGGTCGGACCCCACCGCAGCCAGATGCAGTGGAACTCCCAGATGTACTCTACTTTGCCCTTGTAGAGAGGGACAAATTTCACGAAATTGCGCCTAAAATTAGATAGGACTGCCTGCCCCAAAACAGTCCAGTGTCTACGCCAGATCAGTGCACGCTATTTGGTCCCAGTGGAGCATTAACCTGCATCATACATAATCATCATTAACACTGGCACTGCAGTGTCTTCCACAAAACAGATTGACATTGTTATTAGACGCAAAGAGTTTTAGAGAAAAAAAAAAGGTTCATTGGCCTCAATAGAAAGCAGGAGAGGTAAACATGCGGGAGAAGTAGGAAAGAAATTAATTTTCATAACATTGTCCGCGTCGTAAAGTTTGTGTGTTTTGTAATTTATCTCGCCCGTGTTCTGCTTCTTTGACAGCTGAGATGGTTGAGTTGCCTTCCAGAGGTTCAAACAGGGGTGGTGGAGCCTCATCATAGTTTATGGTGAGAAAGGGAAAAAAATCACAGATTTCTCAGGACCGTTTCTGTAATTCCTAGAGTAAAAGTACAATTGAAAATGGGGATAATTAGGCAGCTAATCTACTAAGCGCCTCTATGCGATTAAACATCGGGTCTGGCTTTTACCTAGCAGGCCCTCGTCCATGTGAAATGTTTACAAGCACATGCATTGTGTGTGCCTGGTTCAATACCGCATACCGCATCTCTGCTAAGTAAGGTAACTCTGGACATACCGTATATCACTACGTTAGGTAATACGGGACTTCGCAAGATACTACCTATACACACCATTAGTAGATAGGAAAGCCCGACATTGATGCTCGTGAAGAAAAGCAACTGAGACATCGATGGTGTGCGGCGGAGGGCCAAAGGATTGTCCGTTTTCGGAAATACATACCGCATAAACCACCTTATGCAAGGAGAATCAGCTGGCTCGGCATTCCCTTCCTGCATTCCAGCCTTACTGAGCAGCTCCTCGAGTCCGTGGCTCGCTGGCGGCTGGATGTCTGGACAGGGGTGGTCTCAGCGCCCAGGTCATGGCTCAATCGGCAATTAACGAGAACTTCGTATTGGGTGAGCGCACATGATAAAGAACCCTAGCCATGTCTTGCTATCGAGGCTCCACCAGCGTAGGTGAGTATCTCGACTCCAGACTTGATGTTATAGCTGTGTTTTACTAAGCTATACAACCATGCACTATTACTAGTACATATGTAAGTACCTATGTAGGTAGGTAGCAATAGCAAACAGTATGCTGTGCGAGCTCAGAGAATGGTTTCTTTTCCGTCTCTCTTTACTCATTGGTAGTTAATAGATTATATAACGGCCTTTGTGTAGTATACACTCTTACGGCCGATGCTAGCAGAGTTAATCACCTATGGACTCTGAGATATCTAACGGTCGGGGCTTATGTAATGAATCCTACGCTAGAGATTAGCTATTAATCTCAGAAAAACCATTCATTAACCACCGAGCAGCTGTTAGGACCTGAAAGCGGCACGGCGAATCCGACAACCTGTTGTAGGCAACTACAGAAGTAAATAGCTAGCTGCTAGTTTGTCAGCCACTGGGGACACCGATCCGCGAGGACTTGGATATGCAGAAGAAAGGGACGAAGAAAAGGTTCCTCGGCAATTGGTCGGTGTTCCTACAACCGTGATCACAGAACACGCATATGTGTGTATGCGTGTGCTGTATTAGTGGGGTTGACTTGCTGTTCTCAATTACATATTAGAAGACCCCGCGATCGTCTGTTAGGTCGCAGGTTGGCGGCAGGTTGTGGGAATATCAAGCCCGTTCCGTTGAAGGATTACCAGAGAAATACCTGATGACTCACAATGAAGTGGCATTTCACTTTTTATTCAGGCACCAATGCTGCTCCTTCCAGAGTATCTCAACGGTGGTTCATGTAAGACTTTCTTGGATATTCTGGCCGGTATGCCGGGTGGTCATGCTGTAGGCAACATATGGGTCCTTCTCCAGGAACCACTCACCAGCGGTAAGATACAGGACAACGTACATATGTACATGGTCTGATCTCGAAGTGGGCTGTTAGGGCTGGGTACGGGTTAGCACGCACACAACATCGGACCATCACACGATGACGATAAAGAGGTCTGTCACATGTCACAATCTATTCAACTAGACCACGCACTAGCTAATTTACGGGTGTAGGCAGCATTAGTCAGTTGAATAGGGAGAAGGCGGTAGCAACTCAATACATCCGTACATCCGGCGCCGAAATGTTGGGAGATAAAAAGCAGATTTCTTTATTCTCAGCATCGTACCGTCAGCAACATACCAAGTAACCTGACATAAGTATAGACGTTATAGTGCTTCCATATCGGCATATTGATTTACTGTCGAATGCAACAAAAGTCCATCTCATACCTTGAAGAAGAAGAAAAAAAGATTGCACTAAAAGTTCTTGGCTTGTCCGCCTAACCGCCGTTGAAGACTGTTCCACTCGGTACCTACCTAACGTATCTAAGTTAGTACCACCGATACAAAACTCCCCATTAGCCCGTCCTAAGTACAGTACAAGCCCTGTACACCGCATTTGTGACTCTTTTTGAAACAATTCTCAATCCTACATACATAGGCTAGGTTCGATTGGCATTATTTGCCCAGATGTTGCCAGAACTATGAAGTCATGGACCCTGAAACCCGAGAGTGAGGGACTGACGATTACTTAACCCTTATTAGGTGGATACGATCATTTCCCCCTGGTCTAATCTGACAAGCAATCTCCCAACACCACGAAAAAAAAAATTTTTGACAACACGAAAGAAAATCTTTTGCTTTCTAGAAAGAAAAATTGCTATATGCCGAGAGTCTTTGATTATGAAGTGTTGGGGCTCGGGCTTAAGTAGATACCTAGAACGGTAAAAGAGCAGCCACTGATGAGAAGATTTGTACTAAAAGTTACCTGCCTTGTTGGAAATAATCGTGCTTCTAGAAAAATTCCATTGTCTTGGCTTCGTCTGGTGCAAACCACTCCGCCACTTCCCAATTGGATACGAGTACAGTACAAGTTTGCTACCCGTCTAAGCCGTCGTATTTGCCTTGGATTGGCTCAACATAGTTGGACAGTCGAATGTTAACGTGACCTGATCGCCGTTGCTGTTTCAGAACGTAGCGTGATACCATTCCCTACTCATGTGCATACTACAGATCTGTATTAGACTCCAGTACTGTCTCGCAAAGAGACCGGATTATGAGAATGCTACCAACTACTATCGGCATCGTTTTTCATCCTGGCATAGGTATGTCCTATTTAGGATTGCCGAGCTCAATATTGACGATCAACGCTAGCTTCTTATTCCTATTGTAGAACGTCTATTTCCCGGTTATAAGCGATGCCGCTAGATGGCTAAGTTATTGAAAACGCCGCAAATACCATCAAGCGTACAGCGTAATTGCAAGAAATCGAACATTTTTCTTTTTCCTTCCCCCCCTTCCCTGCTCTCCTCAAGCCCTAGCAAATCGTGGCCAATTCAGCATCTGCATGCGCTGATCATCGCAACAGGCTGGACTGAGATTGCAACTGACTAAACTACGGTAACCCATTTCACCGAGGTGAGCATGTCCCCGGATTGTATTGATTACTTGTGTGCCTGTCTCACTGATAAGAAACTAAGTATAATCACAACATCGGAGGCGTATGGCTATAGGCGGGGAGTTACGAAGGACTATACGGCAGCGCCATGGTCCCATTGGTGTGTATCCGAACACATGGCCTCGGTTACTACGGCATTGGCAATGGCATCGCGTATAACAATATGTAAGCATGCGATTCGGAGTCCGGGAAGTGACCATGTGTTTTGTTTTAGGACTCTGACAGGCTGGTCAGCGCTAGCAAATACGCGCCTCTTTTAGTTTGTGCCATTTGCACTTGACTTATCAATTTGGTAGGTACAGCAGTAGGTAGGACTCAGCTTATTGTAGTTACGATGGATGTGTTGGTACCTGAAAGAAACGGGTCCTAGTTGAACCAATCCGATCCCGTCGCAAAGCCCAAACAAGACTGTAGAAACGAGGCTGAAGATGAAAACCCGGTACGAATTTGAAATGATCGGGTGTCTGCACGAAATGCCCTATGGGTTGTGGATCAAAAAGATGGGAAGTCTTATTCGCCCATGCAGGTTGAATTGACCTGCAGGACATCGCGAGCTGGGTTGAACCGTCGATCAGTGCAGCCCACTCAGCCCCCAAAACAACTCAGGATTGCTCTGCTACTCTGTATGCTGTATAGAAACCCGGAGAACAGGCTGCTTCGATTAATAATACCAACCAACGTGCTATACGTACAGATGTATACCTCTGCTATAGGCCTCCGCACGCACTCGTCTGGAACTTTTGTCTCTGATTGAGATGAGATTACGAGTTTCGTCATGTATCCGTCACCATGTAACGCTGTTACCAGATTGGCTGACGCCAGACATTCACCGCTTCAGGGGTGAGCCTCAGTTGTGTCCCATGACCGAAAAAAGGGTTGGGAAGTTGGGGGTTAGCCGCGTTATAGTCTCAACTGTCATATTAAACGGACTGAAGTCCCAATAGAGGTTCGCTCGGATACCTCGGGTCGCTATTATACCGTTAGATCCAACGAGGCTTCAACAACCTACTCATTATTAGTTCAGGAGAATCCCTTCGCATCGAGCAGTCCATACTGGTGGTAGATAGTAGAAGATGTATGTAGCAAGTTACGTTAGCCGACATAGTACTCAAGTACATCCATAATAGACCTGTTGTAGATTCCCCTGTCCAAGAAGACCGACCTAGCACATAATCAGCCACCTGACCCCGCAGTGGCGCCGTCGATAAGCACCAGCCTCGGCCCCGTCTTTATCCCACGTGGTAGCCATGGGTTTGTGCATGTAACTATCTTTGTACCTACAGTACAGGTACAGCATACAGCTGTAGGTACAGCGTGCGTCTGATGTTTGGATCGCCATGGTCAGACAGACATGGGACAAATAAGGAAATCCGGAGATATCCCACACCACGCACCTACTATCCCACACACACATTGGGAGCTGGGTTTGAAGCGACGTTTCACAGCTTGTGGCAGCTTTGGCGATTACAACGCGAGCAAGTTTGTGCATCATAAACAGTAGATCACTGCATAGTATAGTATTCCTAGTAGTACTCCTAATAGCTATGTATTACCTATACTACTACGGTAGTGTAGTATTCTCTTACCACCTACACTATATTCCTTGTCGTTTCCAACATCATCCCAGACAGTACTATTCACTCACCATTTACAAGGTGCTAGCAACGCTTGGTTTGGCCCTTTATCGATCCATCGTCAATTACTAAGTACAACTCTACATACCCATTGGAATGATATTCCCGTGGCATTGGCACGCTAACCTAATATTGTGCCACACGGAACCATGGCTTAATCGGGCTTTGGGTGTGTAGCCGCTTTCTCCCGCGATGGGCGGAAGCTAAGATATCCTGGCCATCAAGAGCTTCTAGATCGAATGGTATTGTCGTCGCTTCGAAAGATCATAACGATTGTTCGCGCCAGGAGTGGCCAGGCATGCTGCGTTCCCCTCCTCGCCATTGATTGCGTCGATAACTGTCGTTGGACTACCTGCCGACAGCGGCTCAAGTATGACACCCGTGTAACCATATTTATCAACCAGTAGTTCATGCTTGCTCTGATCCAGCAACAACCACCGGCAACGTCTCCGCATCTATCGCATAACATATTATGCAGGTCGCAAGATATTATTTCCGCTATGATTGGGCAAAAGCAGTGTTATCAGTGTGTTCTTATAAGCAGGTATGTAGTAACACCATATGCATCTCCGACTGCTCCCGGAAACGTGCATTTCTATCATATCTCACAAATGTCATACCCACTGCATGGATGCAAAAGGCCACATGATCGAAGGCGTGATCACCATCATGCCACGGAGCCCGAACAAACCAACAAAAGGCCCAAGGATGCTAGGAACATACGTACATACATACATACACCACGATCTCAACGGTCGAGTCTAAGCACTCTAATGAATGGATCGATATTGGGGATTACTATGTATGTATGTAGGTACCTAAAGCCTTCCTTTTGAAGAGCAACTAAGCGCGAATGTAACCCTGGGGTTCCATCGCAGCAAAATCTACTTTGTAGCTGAGCTGCACCATGAAATGAGTACAGGGCAATAGTTCGATACGCAGTCTACGCGTCCAGAGTCCATCTAAACCCAGTTTAGGAGCAAGTGGTGACGCTGGTGCACCTCGCCATAACCACGCAGGGAAACCGCAATTACGGTGTGGCAGAGGGGAGGTCGCAGCCATCGTGGAGACGAGAGGAAATCCGACAGTGTGGTTATGCCAAGAAGCGGTGATCTGCGTGCCTGGAACCCCCAATTCCCCAGGTTTTTTGTTTTTTTTTTCAGCTCTCTGCTCTAATCTACCTTTGGGGAGAGAATCGGAGATTGACGCAATGTGGAATGACGACTTTTTGTTACTACGATCGCCTATTTACCGAATTCTACAAAAGAGGCGTTTGCCCATGGCCGATAATGCGGTGTCATGCCGCATCACGCCTCTAGTCTGAACCCGAGGTTATGCGCAGCAGTACAGATGTATGGGAAGATCCAAATGGACGATTCAAAAGGATACAGATGTACCTTGTGCATAATAATCGTCAGCCACACCCTACATGTCAGCAAAATGGTTCTCGTTTATTCATACCTATGCCCTCATCTTTATCCCATTTCTTCATACCATTCCACAGACTTAATCGCCGACCTTTTCGGTTGATGGATGCCACACCTGCCAGGAACATGGGACAAACCGTGATGGCTGTAAGAGGTGTCAGCGTCGGAAACAGCATGGTCTAGGAACCAATATCTCCCCTGTACCAAGCTGGGTAGGTACCTACTCGATGTGTAGGTAGTGCTTTGCTTCTGCTTTGCTTCTGCTTTGCAAGTAGAGGTCGTCATTGCCGATGTGATGATACGAGATAACCTATGTATGTATGTGCGCCATGTTCTGGACCCCCAATCCTTCTGCCCTCTGTGTAAAGAACCCGGCCGGCATGTCATATGACACAGCTGGTGCACATACATGTTCCATCTTGGCTACATAAGTACAGTACCTAATGAAGCAACACACTAGAAATGATCGCCCTCTCATTTACATAATTTACGATGACCAGGGCGAAACCCAGCGCAGCGGGAACCTAATAAGAAGTCAGCTGATGGATACCTATCTAACCTGAAGGCTAAAGACTTACGTACGTACCTTGTAGGGGTTTCCGCACCCATGCCGCATCCGACAGCCCACAAGGTATGTAGGTATAACTACAGAATATTGCCGCGAACAAGATGACAAGGCGACAAGGCGACAGCGAAGGTGGCCATGGATAATAATAATCGCTCAATGTCTTATTAGGGTATGTAATTAATTAAGTCTGACGTTGGAGATCCCGTATTCCTTCGACCTACCTGCGTTTTCTTGTCCCTGAATGCCCCCGGCCGGCAAGGTGCATTGAAGACCTACCTCCTGCGTATGTCCCTATCCGATAAACAGCGAAACTCTCCGCACGCTTACTACATACGTACAGGTGGCATTGCAGAAGGCTCAGGCTTCGTTGCGGTGGATGCAACGATGACATCTCAGCCTTGAATTTAGTCCCGCTCATACCTATCATGCATCAAGGAGGTCAGGTCAACTACCTAATATGTACTAAAGGTGTGATGGTGATGATCTAGTTAGACTAAGAATTTAGCCAGCTTGGCCTGATAGAGCTGAATGTTCATACATACACCCTAGCTTCTATATACTTATGTGCTTAAACAGAACTTTCCAGGAAGCATACTGACCTGGTTGATGACCTTCCTCCGCATGTCAGTCATTGTCGCGTACGGCTGTATGTAGGAAGGGTTGTAACGCCATTCAAAGTTAGCTAAGCTAACTTACGCGATACGGTATAACGAGCCAAAAGAAGACGGCGGAGCTGGCTGGTTGTCGATTTGCTCTCTACCGTATCAGTCTTAGCTCGCGCGTACCTGCGTTTTGGGTGGAGGTAGAAGTGGATGGAGGATCCGGGGGGGGGGGACATGAGAGGATTCGCAAAACGTAAACCCGTGATCGTGGCGATCAAACAGCAACTTTGCGCTTAGACGTAAGTGAGTATACAGCATATGGTGTACAGATCTGTACCAACTACTGTATATTCTGTACATCATATGGAGTTACGTGTAGGTAGTTGGCCCAACAGCTCCTGTAGGAAACGTTGTTTGCAGGTCGTTGCTATGTCTTTACTTACTTGGGTACAGCATCTGCACAGGATAGTATGTACACCGAAAAAATATTTTCTCAGGCCGGTAACGTAAGTATGTACGGTTTTTGTTGATCGACTAGTGATTACATAGTACTGCAGGTGTATGTGTAAGGTGTTCCAAACGTTGGAGTGCTAACTACCTCCTTACGTTGATCGTATTCTTGTTTCTATGTGCTCCGCCACATCCGAAAGTACATAGGTACAGATGTATGTAGACGTTTCTTGTTCGCTAAACCCCATCGCCCAGCCCTACAACAGGGGCTCTGTTTGTGTTGTGTCCAGTCAGAATCACAGCCACCAATCAACCAAACCCATCAACAAACCGAGTGCATGGATACCAATGACAAACCTTCTCCAGGACTACCTCTAGACCGGCTTCCTTAGAATTCCGGTGCCTAATATGCCGTATGGATTTATGTAGGTAATAGGATTCTCCCTTGCCTTCTACTGACATAGGTAAAATGATACCACAGCGGGCAAACGCGAGCTCAAACTTCCTTCCACAGAATCCTTCACCTAACTAGGACTTCTTAGCGCATCTTAGGCACGATCATCAATGATCTAAGGAGAGGCAGCTTATCCCGACAAGGCACTTCAAGCGGTGATGAGTCAATTAGCTCTGCCGGCAGGACAGGGACCGGGCGTCTATTTGGTTTATCAGTGACTATTTTCCACAAGTACCCAACAGCAACGAAGAACTAGACGGACGGACCCCGACCATCCCGAAGGGAGTCTTCTTACCTGACCACGATGGTGACCAGACAAGCAAGATTTACAGGAGAGAGCGGTTGGAGTAAGTAAACGTGATGCAAATAGATGAACTAGGTTAGGTTAGGTTAGGTAGGTATACCGCTTAGGTTAGATAGACAGAAGTCACAAGACAAATAGATACCCATCTGTTCATCTACTATAGTATGTTAGAATGCTTTATAGCAACATAACCTAGGTGGTATCAGTCAAGTTTATAGTTGCAATTGCAATACAACATATAGCTCACTACCGTTCTCGACGATCGTGCGCCCTTGTCCCGATGTACCTAACTATGCAGTTTCATGTTTTCTGTCGTGGTACCAACATCCATCTCACCTCGTTGTTAAAGTACGTACAAACATACGTGCGGCTCGCCCGCCCATCCACTACCACAAAACATGGAACGAAACCATCAACCGGCATATAGTCCGCACGCTAACTTAACACCTGAATTAGTTCGTTAGCGTGCCTACACTACCTTCTTCTTATTTTCTGTGTAGAGAGGGATTACGTGTTTTCTCTGTTCCTAGATAGTTAGAGATGTGAGTAGGTGTGTATGTGATGTGATGATAATTTACTCCTGACACAATACCTACGCCATGGACTGGGCAACGAACCAAATAAGGATGCATACAAACGTATGTATACATGACGGACATTACTTATATGCTCATCTGCATTAGTGTAGTTCGCTGTTTCAGGTTATTCTCACAGCACATCTACACATCTACCTATCTTGTTGGATGTAGTTTAGGTATCTGCAGGACCAGTTCGAAGAACCACGTTAAGTACTTTAGTCTACAAGGCGGTCCCCGGTCCGCACGGCAGAAGCTCAGCCCCATCCGTGGAACGTGGAGTCGGAATCGAGGGATTCCTCGGGGATAACTTAACTAAGGTTAACCTCTGGTTCCTGGACGGGCGGTTTCTGCTTGTATGCTAAGTATTGCTTGCCTTAGTGGACAAGTCAAGTACCGAACAATGTAAGCTCATGTACAGAATATGTCTAAGCAGTGTACATGCATACATGCGAACTGGGCTACTCCATGAGCCATGATTAACCTATGGTAGTAGACCGCGCATCCGGGACCTGACATCAAGGTTGGTTGGGCAGATACGAAGGTTGTCACTCCCTTGTACAACATATTGGTCCTCTAATTTCACTATAGGAAGTGAGTGACTGTTCACATCGCCACTTCGTGGTTAGCTAGCTATCTAGAAGAGGAAATAAAATGGGTGTAACACCAACTTGAGGGATGAGAGTGATGGGTATGGATTAGTGATATTAACTGGAATCCCTGGCTTTGAGTCTTCTTCTTAACTGTTTGCCTACCTCCTAATTCTCTGGTAGATGGGCTGAGTGAAAGTGCTATTACACCACCGCCCTTGTTTTGATAGTTGGCTATGCATGTACACTCCTATAAAACTTGTCCATCCATCCTTTCCGTATGCTGCGAGCTGGGTGTGTCTCACGTAATAGGAGACCGGGCCTGACGTGACATGAAAGCTGCGGCATATGTAAGCGCAAATACCTCTGTCATATCTTGTCTAACATACCTACACTACTAGGTCAGATACCTGTCCCGCACCAGCAGCTTTCCGTTAGAATGATTATAAACTTACATACTTACACCGCATCAAGATGAATAAGCAGCGCATCCCCCATACCTACTACTTCCCCAAGTACGCACCATATATCCTATTCCAGGATAGAGAAGGAATCCAACGCGGCAGCTGCGGACGATGAGGTTGATCATCCGTGGGGTAGATGCTGCAATGCCACCGTATATTCCTTACACGCAGAGATACTTACAGATATGTAGCTAGTTCAGTACGTCCATTAAGTTTCATTCCTTCTCGATCTCAGCGCTGGTACCGGCATCTAGGTACTAGGAAGAACTAAGCTACGTACATACATGCATACTCGGGATGAAGGGTGGTGGGGAGAATGGAGCTAAGGAGGCGGGGGAAGGTAGATAGATACATGCATCAGGACGTACATACACACATCTGCGGGTAGTAGATTTGTAGTTACACACATCCCTCGACGTAGGCGTCCTGCAGGGAGGGCATAAGTATGCCCATACTTTTGTACAAGGTTAGACGTTTATAAATAAATATGAATCATAACTTCTCGGTAACACGCTAAACTATATTATACCTAGCACAGGGTCTATACCTGCCTCCTCCGTATGCACTTATCTACATAATCCAGGTCCGTAGTACAAAACATCATGTTATACTTACTTGGCCTTCTTTGTAGGTATGTGTGTGTCTACGAGGATATTAATAAGCAAGAATGTGAGAAGTCTACAAGTAGGTTACTTATCCAAACCAGGCTCGACCCCGGTCTATCTAGTTAGTCACCTAGGTTAGCTATATGCCGCATCCGTTGAATAACTTCAACAGCAACTAGCTACATAGATACAGCTCCGATGAACCAACCTATAGCTGCGAAACTCCTCCCGCCCCAACTAAAAATCTCAAGAAACTTACAAAATTCCTTCATGATGCTAGATAGATGGGGCTTGGAGGAGGGGGAAAAAGAAAACCACGTGTGCCATAGCCAAGCTAAATCCAAGAACTACTTTACAGGCTCGGCACCGAGGGTATTCTACTATACACTCTCCTCCGCGATTTACGTCTTGGCTTGATCGTCACCCTCGAGGCTAAGGAAGTAGAATCCCTGGTGGGGTTCCTCTTGACTATTGGTACCTAATCTGCATACTTACGTAGTTCACGGAATCATACCTGATGCCAAGGCTGGGGAGGGAGGGGAGGCAGCGAAAGAAATGGAATGACAATACAGGGATCGATTAGTCAAGTCCTTCTCAAGACAGACGAACACGTCCCCTGAGTCTGCCACCTGAGTGGGTATCTAGGCTAGTGGAATATGACGAGCGAGAGGTGGTATTGTCTATTTGATGATTGTGTTCCCCGAGGCTTCTGGATATGAGACAAAGCCAAGTAAGTGCATAGGTAAATAAAATGGATTCACAGGGATTCATATAGCTAGCTTGCTCCCTTAGACATTGGGGCTGTAGGTTTGACTTGCAACAAGTATTGTTTTTTGTCGGCTAAAATGGCCGTTCTGATAATATGTTTTTGTGATTATGTGTTCGACTACCGACGATAGGGCATGGAGACACGATAACTCTAGACACACATGAGAGTGGATGAAGAACAACGGAGGATGGAATGCATGTTCTACCCTGGATGTGTTTTGAAACATACTAAGTGTGGCGCCGCCTGTCTCTGTTGACTCGACTACTTACTATCATTACGATCAAGTAGTTATAGAGAAATCAGAGTTGACATGGGGTTGTCTGTATACTCTCTAAGATTGAGTTAGGACACGGGCCTATATGCAACTCAGCGGTACAAACGTAAGGGAGTCTAGAGCTTGCTACTATGGGTGACAACGATCTAGCTACAGCTTAGATGTAACATTGACACCTGATCCAACCGTGTGAGCTCGTCACTCTCTTTCTCGATTATGGTGGAAGTTGAGGGACGTCGGCCGGTCATCAAGAGACGGTTTCTGCTGTACATACTTAGCTAACACGCCGTAGCCGCCATGCTCCTCTCTGCACTAGTCTTGTATACTCCATCCCTGTTTCCTCGGCCGATGTGACTACAATGCATCCGGCCTAAGACGATGTGGTAGACAAATCGCTCTGGCTCCAAGGACCATTCTAGAAACCGTCGCGACCAATATGCCTTCAACTTCCGTCCAAGACTTGATGCAGGAGCCGATCAAACAAAGTGCATTTCGCGGTCGCAGGTCGTACGATAGGCTAATATGCGGTCTCCATCGATGGCCGTTGAGTCGGCCATGCTTGATATCTGCCTCAACTGGACGGCCAATGACGCGTCTGGAAGTGTCATCTTTGCCGTCTCAATGCGTGGTTGCAGGCGAAATCGAAAAGTCACCGAAACATTTCGAGGTCTAGAATTAGGAATGTCCACAGCCTTCTCCTTCCTCCCAGCGGAATCGGAGTTGATGCTGGGGACGGCATGGGGCCAAGCCGCTGATGAGATAACTTATTTTGCGTCAAATGCCTTTCGCTGCATGCCAATTATGCAGTCTTAGTAGTATTTGCTTCGCGATCGGCCACAGCTAATGCGGCCGGAAACTCTCTAGAGTATAGATGGCGGTGAGCATTACCATTTCCCATCTCTATAACCTTAATCGGTTTGTTTCATAGGGGGCGGTACTCGGAGAGCGTTGAGGCCACGTTGATGGCGATATGTAGGTACGGTACGGTAGATACCCGGGCACGTTGCAGTGCAGCTCAAAGCCACACTGCATTTCTACTTGCAGTCGGTGTTGCACGCAATTCCGCCGGCTGTGCTAATAAAGCTTCCCCGAATGCTATAATTATGAATGACCCGCCCCCACGGGACAAGCCGCTCACGGAAAGCACCCAACCCGCGTGGAGTGATGCGCGCAAGTGATGACTTGAGGCTGAATCGACCACTCGCCATGTGCTATGCCGTTTCCCTCGAGCGTTTTCGCGACAATCTCTGTTGCACTGCATGCTGCGTTGCTTATCACGGCACATCTGTACCTGCCGGCACTTGCGTGGACAAGATGAAGTTCTCCATCATGGTTTGTCCTTTACCACGGCCCCCAGCTTTGGGTGCGTTACTTCCGCTGCCTCCCATAGCCGCGGTAGATGAGCCGCCACTGCGACCCGTCAGTTCGGCACCACTGGTATCCCGGCGCTTGACAACGAGACATAGGACGCGTCCGTAAATAGAGAACCCCTCGTATGAGATGTCCATGGCTAGCTTCTTCTTGTTGTCTTCCTCTTCCTGACCTGCACGACCAGCTGCGGCCGCTCTCCGGCGCTTGGGTGGTGGGGTCTCCGAGAGATCCCCTGTAGGACTTTGCACGAACAAGCCGTCGTCGTCGTCGTCGCTTGCAGCGATCTCCTCAATTTCATTGTTTCGGTGATTTGCATGGTGCCCTGCATCAGATACAGCATATGCATCTCCATCTCCATCTCCATCCTCATTCGCATTGGTATTGCTGCGTGTGCGCTTCGGCGGCCTCGTACTACCAGAAGCTATCGACTCGTCTACCGGCGGAATGGCGGCCAGTATAACCGCCCCACCCTCATCATCGCTCTCTTCACGTCGTATTATGGGGGCCAGTTCTGCGACCGCTTCCACATCGATGGGGGCATCATTAGTCTCGCTGATAAGGCGGCCCGAATTGGACGTCAGTCTAGTCTGGGTCGTATCATGAAAATGTTTATGTTTGGTGACAAGCGAGTGGCGCGTACTTGTCTCGGTGAGAAATATCGAGACTTCGAAATCATCTGGGTAATGTTACATGAGGCGTCAATATTAGGCCGATCATTGCAGGGTTCGGTTATGTAGAACATCATGACAATGTACTGTACATCATGTCCTGCTAATGTCCGTTAAGGAGGTACTTCGAAACAGAGCATACCTTGGACGACTACGTCTTTTATCCCCTTCTTTTTGGTGCTGCGCTTGCGACTTCGTTCGCGCTCTTCTCGCAATTTCGGTAGCACATAAGGCCGTACGCTTTCAATGACCTTTGGTAGGACTACCTTTCTAGGGTTCAGTAGCCAGCTGTGCGCGAGTGCTGGATTGTCAAGGTAAATTCGACACTCAAGTACGGAATACTTGGTGATTCGAAGGTAACGGCGGATCGGTGCCATAATCACAATAGTACAACAAATTGTAAATTTATCATGTTTTCAAGTGGTTATGGAAGCTCTCCTAACCTGGAAGAGTTGGAGAATCACGAAAGCACCGATTAAAGTACGATGACGCAGCTGTCCCTATTAGATTGGGAAGCTGCACGGCGTGTGTGGCTGAAAGATAGGCAGAATCCCAGTGGCACGTCAAAGCTCTACTGTAAGTTCAGCAGTGGTCTGACTGGCTGTTTGATGCTCAGCTGGATAAGTAGGTCTACATAGGTAGAACAAATCAACCTTTTTAGGCAATCTCCCAAATTCCCTGTTATAAGCGTACTCAAACCTGATTTACCTACATTGCCCTCATAATATACCTGTATAGGTATATTATTGCACTGATTAACTTATCCATCATAAACCTTATCGATAGCTATCATCTTTCGCGATGGACGCGTGAAGCTCCTTTGGCGATTCCGATATCCTAGAGTGTCGCATAGGCTATTGCTTCCTCAAAACTCAATTATTCGTTGGTGATCGGGCTTGGCTTGAAGTAATTATGAACGAGGGCTAAGGGCCGCGATATGTACCTTGGGAAGGACAATGTCGAAATCATGGACAGCAGCAACATTGAAGCTGCCCAAATCCACATTTCCGTAGGCCAGGAACCAACTTGTCGCTGAGGCAATATAAATGCTAATTGTTTCCATCCAGCCCACGGCCCCTTCCTGCGCCCCGTGACAAGTACATACAACGATGCGCGGATCAATTTTACGAATGGCAGAAGGAAAATCGACCCGCGAACGACACTTTTGTACTCCACGATGGCCCGCCATATGCCAATGGAGGTCTGCATGTTGGCCATGCCCTCAACAAGATATTGAAGGACATGATTATAAGGACAAAAGTCCAACAAGGTCAGCATAAAAAAGTGCCATCCTGCAAGCAGACTCAGACTCACGCCGGGATGTGGCAGGCAAGCGCGTGAAATATGTCCCGGGATGGGACTGCCACGGGCTCCCAATAGAGCTGAAAGCTCTCGAAAAGGCGAAAGAGACGAAGCTGGCGCCCGTTGACATTCGAAAATCCGCCCGAAATCTCGCCTCAAATACTGTGCTCAAGCAGATGAAGAGCTTCCGCTCATACGGCGTGATGAGCGACTGGGATCAAAAATGGACTACTATGGACGCAGCTTACGAGTTACGGCAACTTCGTTTGTTTCAGAAGATGGTTAAAAAGGGTTTAATATACCTCAAATTCAAACCGGTCTACTGGTCTCCATCTTCGCAGACTGCCCTTGCCGAGGCGGAACTAGAGTATAAAGAGGATCACATTTCGCATGCGGCTTGGATCAAATTCCCCATTGCCGACGAGTGGAGATTTCTCCCTCAATTCGAGGGGTTGAAAGACAAGGTCAAGGGCAACTTGTACGCTGTTATATGGACCACGACACCATGGACATTGCCGGCAAATCGAGCTATTGCTGTACACAATGACTTGAAATACTGCGTAGTTCGTGATGGCAGGGACGCATTGTTAGTAGCCGAGTCTCGCCTCGACACACTGAACGAAACGTTAGCAAAGGCAGACAGTGCCCGTCCAACATCCCAGCAGCACATAATGCATGGCGTCTTCGAAGGAAGGCAGCTCCAAGATCTCAAGTATATCAACAGATTAAGAGGCAAAGATGGCCCAACGCAGCCCATCATTCATGCGGATTTCGTTTCTGCCGACTCGGGCTCCGGGCTTGTACATATGGCCCCAGGCCATGGCTTTGACGACTATGAAGTATGCAGTTCTCACGGAATATCAGTTTCGGCTCCCATCGACGACAAGGGTTATTTCACGTCAGATGCTTTCCCAGACGCTCCAGAGGTTCTACAATCAGCACCGTCGATTATCGACGGCGGCGGCAAGAATGTTCTTGATCTCTTGAAACCCCATGGCGATGTTTTGCTGGTAGAGAAATACCAGCATAAATACCCCTACGACTGGAGGACGAAGAAGCCCGTTGTCATCAGAGCTACGGAGCAGTGGTTTGCCGATGTGGATTCGATCAAAGCGGAAGCTCTCGAGGCTTTAAAAGATATCCGATTTGTTCCAGAGATAGGCAAAAACAGGATTGAAAGCTTCGTTCAAGGCCGCAGCGAATGGTGTATATCAAGACAGCGTGCATGGGGTGTTCCCATTCCTGCGCTGTACGACGACACTGGAGCTGCCGTTATTGACGAGCAAGTGGTCGACCATATCATCTCGGTAATCCAGGAAAGAGGCACACATACTTGGTGGTCGGACGATCCAAACGATCCTGCGTGGATCCCTAGCTCTCTAAAAGGCACATACAGACGAGGAACTGACACAATGGATGTCTGGTTTGATAGTGGGAGCAGCTGGACTATGATGCCGGGACGGGCAGACGTGTACCTTGAAGGCACTGATCAGCATCGCGGGTGGTTCCAATCCAGCTTGCTCACACGCATTGCCGCAGGGACTGACGCAGATTCGTCGTTTGAAAAGGGTGCACCCTTTAAGCAGTTAATTACCCATGGGTTTACTCTAGATCAGCACGGCAAGAAGATGTCTAAGTCCATCGGCAATGTGATAGAGCCCCATCAAGTCATGGACGGCACACTTTTGCCCCCTATTCAGTGCAAGGGGAAGGCGGCCAAGGGTCCTCCAACATACGATGCTTTGGGACCTGATGCCTTGCGGTTGTGGGCGGCCAGCAGCGACTATACCCGCGATGTTATCATCGGCGTCCCTGTTCTGCAGGCTGTCCACAGTTCTTTAATCAAGTACCGCACAACTACGAAGATGCTTCTTGGTTCCTTGCATGAATCCTCTCGCACGGCGCCACTCACCGCCGTAGACCAAATCGCCCTCATCCAGCTGCAAGATACGATGGACGAAGTGGGCAAGGCCTATGAGGCTTACGAGTTTCATAGGGCGTATAATGCCCTTAACCGATGGGTTAACAACGATCTCTCAGCCTTTTACCTCGAGGCATTGAAAGATCGCTTATACTGCGGCGACGGCGGAGGTGTACTTCAGCCCATCCTGAACGGATTCCTCCGGATGTTAGCTCCCATGACGCCCCTACTTGTAGAGGAGGCCTGGGACCATCGTCCGGAGTGGATGAAGCAAGATACGTATGTCTTTCGTCTTAGAGCGTGAATTCCCAGCCAATCTAGATTTACCACTAACGTGATTTCAGATCTCTTACACACCCGCTTCAACAACTCTATGCTGATCCTCTCATCGATGCCAGCCGCCTCACTATCGAGACAACACAACTGCGGAAAGACATTCCCGTTCTAATGGCAATGCAAGACGCCGTCAAGCTCGCCCTGGAGCAGGCCCGTAGTGCCGGACATGTTGGCTCATCGTTGCAAAGTACAGTCGAGGTGCATCTCTCCGAGACGGCTGCCGAAGGAGGAAACCATGAAGCTGTACTTAGCGTTATCGAGAGGTACGCAGGCGAGCTTCCGAGCATGTTCGTGGTCTCGGGCGTCCGGATAAACGAGCGTCACGACATCACAAACTCGTCCGCGTCCACGCCTCCAGTAGTAGACTTCGCGTTCCGCCAGGAGTTCGAGGTGCACGATGCTAAGGGGTACGTCGAAGTGCGACCCCCCGAACACGCCAAGTGCTCTCGCTGCTGGCGGTACGTTGCGCCGCAGGAGGATTCTCTGTGCAAGCGGTGCGAGGATGTCGTTGAGGCTTTCCGGGGTTGAAAATTTTTACGATCACTTGGCTAGTTGATGACCACAGCTCTAATCTACTTACGGAGTAGGTAGAGAATAGGTCCTGAAAGAAATGTAGTAAGGAATTGTACGATATATGTACCTAAATCTGTGGTTTGACGCCTCACCTTCTTATAAGGGAGAACGGAAAGCTAGATGGATAGACTTGGAAGGAAGGGGAAATGTATTATAACCGAATAAGCATTTTTGTATGCATCAATAGACGATACCCATTTCCATACCTAGCTTTTGAGCACCTAACTTATGTCTCTCTCTCTCTCTCTCTCTCTCTCTTCACATACACACCTATGTACGCTAAATAGTTGTTATAGCTTTGGCACGCATTTATCGTATTATCTTAATGTTCACCTCAAGGCCGGCGTAGTATAGCCTGAAATGTTAATTAACCAGAGCATAAAAACGAAGACGAGAATAATGGACGCGAGTGAGAACATGCATCACCGAGGCGCAAAAGTCCATATTTGTATATATGCAATTTTTCGTAAATTCGCACGCCTGCATGAGAGTGAGTATACTACTGTACGTGCTTGCTTGCTCCTGTTTCATTCAACTGTGTGTGCTTTAACAAAGTAGGTATCTAGAACACAAAAGTAAACACAACACAGTAACTCCGAGTAGGTCAGCAGTCATTACTTAGGACAAACCTGTCCATCCGTCCATCTGTCCGTCCGTCATGTCCTGTACGCCTTTTTCATCTCGAATTCTTTGCTTGATTCCGGCACCCCTGATAATAATCATAACCACAACCATATAGAAGTCCAACTAAGCAACATCATGATGGATCTCTCGAAGTCTCGTATTTCAGTTAATCTAATTTAGCCGTGGACTTTTCCTTCTGGTGATGCTCTGTGAAAAGATCTCCTTCCCACCTCCCGGCACGATCGTAGCCAGAGGCGGCAGCAGATTTTCCCGATCCTCGGCGTTCAGCGTCCTCTTGTTCGGTCTGCCTCTAGTAGTAGTCGTCCTGCTTTTCTTTAACAGCGGCATCGTCACGTCCTCTAACATGTCGTCCTCGACGCCGGCTCCAGAAGAGCCAAAGCCGTGCAGTGATGTGCTTGTGCGTTGGTCGACGGCCGAGTTGCTGTTAACATTTGGATGCAATTCCCGGAGGCTCTCCATTAGTGGGTTACGGCTACGGTCACCCGGAGCAGCAGACGCACCATCATCATTATTAGAGACTGGTCGAGATGGCGATCGATTCTGCAGCAGTGTCGGATCGGCATCAACGAAAACAGCTTTTTTACTAGGTGACGGCTCTCCATTGAACTTGGCAATGAGGGAGCTGTGTGGTTTTGTGCGTGGTAGTTCGGTGGGGTATTCGTATGTTATCTTCTGTGGCGTTTCGCCCGTTGGCTGATACTCTTGGATGACTGTGTTGGAAATATCCTCGCGAAGATTAGCGAGCGGTTGGCGGACCGTGTCAAGGAGCGGCTCCAGCGTCCCATCCGCGGCCCCAATATCGGTATCCATCTCTGATCCCATCTCTTCGACCCGAGAACAGGTTGTCTTGAAGTGCTCCCCGATCTTCGCGTATGAATCCTCGACTGTACTGGAGAGACTGTGCATCGACTGTGTGTGCTGCTCGTCATGTTGAGCGTTCTGCGAGCGGGCTCGAGTAACGAAGTCATCAAGGGAGGTCATCTGGTCGTCGAGGTCTCTCATTTGCTCGTCAACAACGCGTATCGTTTCTGCGTGAACAGATTCAGTTGTTTCTTGGATCGATATACTATGCGCATTAGCAGCCTAATGATGGAAGTTAGCAACAAAATTGATAGATCTCACGTGGGCAGTGGATGGGACTCACAGTCCAATCGTCCTGTAGTTTGGATTTTAAGCTGTCACGTGTAGCCGCAACCTCGTCAAGAAACTGCTCTTCACGTATATTCCAGCTATCGACGCCTCTAGCGTACTGCGCCATGCTTCCTTCCAACATCGAAGTATTTCCCTGAACGCTCTGCTGAATCAGAGTTGCCTTGTTGGCCAGCCGGGACTCTTGTACCTCAGCCTGGGAATTGATGAGAATAGTGATTTGGGCTAATAAGTTCCGGCGCTCCTCGGCAGCCTGCCGTCTTTCCTCGTTAATAGCATCATGTATCTGCGCCGAAATAGAAGTGTTAGACTGGATGATCGTATCGGTGGCGCCCTGCAACTGCTCTCTGAGACTGTCGGACTCTCGCTTCTGCGCAGCATTGTGGCTCAGTAGCTCCTCAAAAATACCCTTGAACTCCTTGCCCAAAGCGGTGTATGACGCATGCAAGAGGTTGTGGAATGTGCTGAGCTCGCTTAGGACGTCTTGTGCTATTGTCTCTGCTGCGGTTGCAATGGCTTGAAGACTGTCACCGACCCGTTCTTTGATGTGATCACGGACTTCCTTGATTTCTTCCAGGATCTCGTCCATGTCCTCCTTTGACTTTTGCTTCCGCTCCATCAGCTCACCCTTGGAACTGGCGAATAACTCAAGGCTGTGGTTGAGGAATTCCTGTGTTGACGAAAGTTTCTCTAGTTCTGACTGTACGAATATCTGCATGCGCTCGGAAATACTAGAAAGATGTTGCCGCTGTTCGCTCTGAAACTCCTCGATACAGTTCTCAACTAGAGACGTCACATCAGCTACATGTCCTTGGGCTAGGCCCCAGTTAGTCCGGTTGATCGCCTGGAGATCAGATTTCCTCTTGTTTTTTGCGTGTAAGCCGCCGACATGCCCAACGGTCTTATGCAATGTGTGGATGAGCTTATCCCCAACAGCATGCATTTGTTCTTCCGTCTTCTGATGGGCTTCCCGAAGGAGAGTCTCTTCGGCAAGTGACTTGCGTGTCGCCTCTAGGACGAGCTCGGTCTGATCAAGGACACCTTTAGTCTCCTCCAGCAGAAGCTTGGTCGCTTCATGGTCCTTTTTCAATCCCATAAAGTTCGATGTCCATGTGAACAGCTCTTGTACCTTGTTTCGGAGATTGGACTCGAGCGTTTCTATTTTGGCGGCTTGTTCCTCGTTCTGGATGCGACGTGATTCGCTCACCGTCGCCATCTCTTCGTAACTTTCGTTAGACAGGTACACTCCATTGCGTTGCCGCGTTGCTATTAGTTCGCTCTTCAGCTTCTCGATTTCGTGCGTGAAATCCCGTAGCAAAGCGCCCTTCCTGATCATTTGGTTGACCTGGGGTTTGTTCCGGATATTCTTCGCCCGGAAAGCATAGTCGAGTGTGGAAATAGTCTCCTCAAGGTTGCTCTTGGCTGGAGAAATTGTGGCTATTATGCAAGTTTTCGTGCGGCCTCCTAGGGAGTCCTGTAGCAGGCGGGTTAACTTAGACTCTCGGTAAGGGATGTGTGAACTGCGATCCACCAAAGCATTGATGACTCTTCCAAGAGTCAGCAGACTTTTGTTGATCAGCCCGGCCTCTGCGGCGCGCTTGTTCTCTGCGCCTGACCGCTGGATGTTCTCGCTGCCAGCAAGGTCGACGAGATTCAGCTTCCCGGCAGTGACCCAATCCTCGCCATCTTCCCCGGTCCTCTTGATGCAGGCCGTTATTGTGAACACGGTGTGACTTCGGCTGCTGAGGTCGTTGCACTTTGTGGCTGCAACTTGCCTCTTCAAACTGCCGTTTTGAAGCAACTTTATACCCTCCGAGGCACTGTTTATATGAGCTTCTTCCATGCCTTGCACAAGAGTGGCGGCATGGCCTTTTCGGGTTGTATCGTCAAATATCTTTAGCTTCGCGTTGTCCTCAGCCGACAAGAGATCTCGAAGCTCCTCGTTGTAGAGCTCGATGAAAGAGCACTTCACGAAACTCTCGGTATCTTCCGATTCCAGCTTATTGAATAAAGAGTGCAGCACCCGCGGGATAATGCCGGCGGCGTCGGACAGTAAACCAAATGTCTCTTCCATATCTCCCGACATGGTATAGGTCTTGCCCGTACCGGTTTGACCGTAGGCGAAAATGGTGCAGTTGTATCCGCTCAACATCTGTTCCAACATTAGCCGACATAGCCTTGAAGAACTACGGGTTGCATACTTCTTCCAGAATTGGCACGACAACATCCTCGTATATCATTCTCTGGTCGGCCGCTGGAGAGAAGACACGATCGAAGTTATACGTCTTGTTACTGAGTGCGCTTGGTCCCATGGACAGCTGAACTACTTTGCCCCGTGCAGCTTCGGTGGAGATGACAACAGCGCTGTTCTCGCGCACTTCCCTCTCGTTTCGGCCTCGACATCGAACCACAACGTTAATGTTGGTCTCTTGTGCTCCGTCATCTTCAAAGTCGCGCTCCTTGCGCTTGGTTCCAGAGGTTGCGACAGAAGCGAGGGACTCGGCTGGGGAGGGGGCAGCGGTACGGTCGATTCGAGCGGCGACAACAGCATGGTGCATGGGCTGCCTTAAGTTTGACGCTCTTGATGTGGCTGGTCGAGCAGATGCGCGTCCTGTAGCGCCAGAGCGAACGCTGGAGGCCAAGGAGGGCGTTTCGCCCCTACGAGGGCGGCCTTGCATGGAAACGGTCGCGTATACAGGGATATAGGTAAGGTAGAGTGATTACTGCAGCATGCGCCTGGGTTTGCGATAGGAGATGAGGTTCAAGAAGCGGCAAGTAGTATGTCGAGAATGATGAGAAAAGCGCAGTTTGATAACAAAGTCGTGCGATTAATCATAAATCAAATATGGTCTACGCTCGTTCTGTAGAAGTCGGTTTTGATCACTTCGTACGTAATACAGCATAGATAGTATGTATGGATAGTATTGTTGAGGTTGGTGTGTTGTCTTATCGCCCGTACTGTGGCTGTCTTGGTCAAGACGCGCTTGCCCTAGAGTGGAGTACGTTGATACGTTTGGGTAAGTACGGTACCCAGCAAGTAAATACGATTTTTGTCAACAGACATTGAATGGTTGCCCTGGAGACATCACTACCCCACAACTCAGTACTCTCATTTCCCCACCTAAATCGCCCAAATGGTAAGGGCGCCTCAGGCAACGATTGTTAACTTATAATATGAGATACTACTATGTATATCATAAGTACGGTCACGTTGCCATCGTCAGATAGTAGGTAGGTACAGAAATGCTGCACAAAGGGCACTTGATGATCACCTAGCTTCACAGCATACGGCATGCTCTGTCAACTCAAGAACTCCAGTACTCTCCTATCTACTATTGTCTTTTTCATCTTATTGTCTCCCTTGCCTTTACGAGTCACTGGAGGTAGTCTTGTAGCAGAATGATAACCTGAAGCCCTGTGCATCTTTTTAGGATATGCTCCTGTCATTCTTTAGCAGGAAACCAGCAGGGCCTTGGAACTCATCCCGTTTGAGAAGAAGCAATCCTGGTAAATCAGAATCCTCGAGGAGCTTGCAATCAGCCTTATGATTTTTCTGCTTCCAGCCAACTTCCTGACACTTCTTTTTCCGGCTCGTGTTAGCAATTAATAGTCGTTTATTCAATCCAATAAACTCGTGAACGGTGGACTCACCTTATTACAGTACCAAAAGAGTGAGCACCTGGCGCAGCAACAGGGTAGCTACCAACCCGTACATCACTGCCTCAAGGATATATCGCGGAAACATCTCGGGATTCTGTACTTACGTAGTGCTAGCTTGAAGTAGGTATTAATAGTAGCAAGCGTAAGACGAATTTGCCGATAACGGAAGCTGCTTCAGAATGTTTTTAGTCATTAGCTATAGAGTGGATAACAAGCAGGGGATTATTAATGTCGATGAACTACAACATCTCGCTGGTTGTATACCGCTGCCATATATGTCGTGCGAAATCACCCTGATATAAGTCCTGTCAAGTCTTGTCCAGTTTATAGACAGGGTGCCCAATGGCTTCGAACGACCAGCCCCTGAGGTCTCTGACCGACTTGCTCCTCACGGTACCTATAGACCTGGAGAAATATGAGGCGCTCTACAAATACTTTCATAAATATCCTGAACTTTCCAACCTCGAAGTTGAGACTGCCAAGACCGTCGCAGAACAACTATCGCAGCTCCAGGCATTCACCATCACTACCAACATTGGCGGTCATGGCTTAGTCGGAGTGATGGAAAACGGCCCGGGGAGGACTATCCTCTTACGTGCTGACATGGACGGCCTCCCTATTCTAGAAGCCACCGGTCTCTTCTATGCTAGTACGGTCACTATGCCCGACGCCGAGGGCGTCGTAAGGCCGGTAATGCACGCCTGCGGTCACGACATGCACATGACCTGCCTCCTCGCTGCAGCGGAAACGCTTGTCAAGCTTAAGAATACGTGGAGCGGCACGTTGATAGTGCTGTTCCAACCCGCAGAGGAGCGTGGTACCGGAGCGAAGGCCATGGTCGACGACGGCTTGTATGACAGACATCAGATTCCCGTGCCAGACTTCCTCCTTGGCCAGCACGTGATGGCGATGCGGGCCGGTAGCGTGGGATCGAAGTCCGGGACGATTATGGCGGCAGCTGACAGCATGAAAATTACTCTTTTCGGGGTCGGTGGTCACGGGTCACAGGTGAGTGATTACTAATAACTACCTCTACAACTATTGCTATTGAGCCAGCTCATACACATGCACCGCACGGGAGGTGAGCCTCTCTGTGGGGGTACAAGCTAACGCAAGACAGCCGCATCGGACGATCGACCCTGTTGTTATGGCCTCTCACGTCGTAATACGGCTCCAGAGCCTCATCAGCAGAGAGATCAACCCCAGCGATATCTCCGTCTTGACGGTGGGGAGCTTGCAAGCCGGCCAGACAGAGAATGTCATCGCCGACACGGCCGAAATAGGGATTGACATACGCAGCGTGAAGCCCGAGACCCGGGAGAAGTTACTGGCCTCTATCCAACGCATCGTCAAGGCCGAGTGCGAAGCGAGCGGCTCGACCGTCCCGCCCGTCTTCCGGATGACACGACACCTGCCGAACACGGTGAACGATGACTGGATGGCAAAGACGCTCGCAAAAAGCTTTGGTGAGCATTTCAAAGGCAGCTTCGATGCCGACATCCCCACCACTACCATCTCGGAGGATTTCTCTGTGCTGGCAACATCGCAGGGTCGCCCTTGCGCGTTTTGGCACTGGGGAGGGGTCGATAGGGTACTGTGGGATCAGAAGCTGAAGGAAGGCAGGATTGAAGATATTCCTGCTAACCATACGGCGAGGTTTGCGCCGGTAATTCATCCAACTTTACAGACGGGTGTTCATGCTCTCTGTGTTGCTGCTCTCACATTCTTTGATGAAAAGCTACAACGTACCTAGGTTAGGTAAGTAAAGATTAAGTAGAGAAATATATAGAGGGTTACCAGACAGATTACTGAGTTACTATGTCATTTACAAACCGGCTTTCACGTCGTATCTGCTGTCCTTCGTACTTTATCTCAGATAAGTAATCATTATGTTGTTTATAGACTTGTCTATTAGCCATTAAATTATCGATCAAGTGTTTACCTACATTTTGGTAGATAAGTTAAGTAGTAGGTAAGCTTCATAGAACACTTTACCATCCACTCGCTTCCTCTGCTTCGATCGATGTTTTTGCGCTAGACCTGCTTGTCTATAAAAATGCGTCCTCCAAACTTGTTCACACCACAGGTAAGGGAAGGGATAGAACGTAAATCCCGTACGCAATTCAATGTACTTAGACACATTGTTGCCGTGTTGAACTCTTGTATGCATACTTAAGAAGGTATATGGGCATCTAAGTACGTAGGCGTATCTACCTAACCCAGACAACTTCTGTTTTGAAGGGGAAGTAGGTACAAATATCTGAGTGAAGCGGAAAGTAAATGGCTTCTCTGCTTGACTGTGGCGGGGAATATCTATACACATATAGAAGCTAGTTAGGTAGGTAGAATAAGTACACAGCATACCCTATCTAAATAAGCTACCCCATATTAAGTAGTACTAGTCCCCGAAGAGCTAGACTAATTCCCCGATCGGGACATCATGGGGTCTACTACCGCTTTGGCCTGTCACGCAGGTGATCTCATAGGTGCCTGCCTGCATCTGTTTATAGCTGTTCATAGTTGCGCTTCATCAGTTACTGCTCAGACCAGAATCGAACATGTGATCCTCTAGCACTGTGTGACTGCGCAAACACCCCGCGAAGATATAATACTTGTACTTTACGGCTGCCTTTGATCTTCTAGCCCCTCACACAACTCATGATCTATCCAAAATTTCCATAGATGTTCTTGATAGTAGGACGCCATGTCTCTATTCTCCGCTGCCCTGCACCCTGGCGTGGGACTTGGTTTCTTAGGTGTGTATAGCCCCGATACCGGCAGCTACCCTCATGCTCTAGAATAACCGCAGCATAAGTGAACGGTGGCTGAACAGTTCTTCTTCCTGTAGTACTAGGTGCATCGCTACATGATATCCTTACGAGACTCAAGGCCGAACCTCAACGATTCCCTAAACTCGACTTAGCTTACTCCGCCACAGAGCCCGTCACCGAACCTGTGGTCGTTACCCTCCCCGCTAATGGCATTCGCTTACGATTTGACGGGCCCGAACAACGACTCCGGCTCATCGAGGTTCTCGACTTCACCAAGAACCGCATAACATACCAGGAAAAGGATATAGCAAAGACTTCTAGCACACAAGGTGTTGGATCTCCTAGAGGGGCCGGAGATGTTCCGGTTGGCCCAGCTTTCAAGAATGTCTACCATCGCCTCTTCGGTCCAACGTACGCGGGCGAATACATACCTCCAAACGATAATAGCCCTGGTAACATAGGTACATATGTTTTGTCGTACCCTGGCGTTGCCTTTTCTTTCCCACTGTCTGCATCAGCGTACTCACCCGATAAGGACGTGGTGTCACTGTTGTCTTCGTCAGCGAGCCAGACTGCCACCTCGGTAGCCGTATTCAGTGGGAGGTCGTGGGCACAGGCGAGGGAGCATCTCTGGACGGAAGTTCTCCCTACTGTCAAGTCTGCCCCGCCGTTCAGCAAAAGTAAAGAGGTGGTGCCAGACGAGATATCTCTTGTCAAGATCCACGGAGGAGGACGGCTTCAGTTATTCAAAAAATGGACCAACTCGTCTGTATGGATCAACTTAGGATACACTACCCCCCAGGAACTCGTTGCTGAGTTGGGGCCACCAGACGCCATCTACCGCAAAAACGATCAACGTATGCACATTCATAAGACTCGGACAGCGAGCCATAGTCGGTCCAGGTCAAGCGGCGCCGACTATAAGCGGCCTGATGATCTCACTGATACCGATCTCTCGTCGGCGCCCACGGGATCCGATGACTCAGACGACGAGGCCATCGAGGATGAATCGGTAGGTGACATGTCGGGGGAATGCTTTTATAACTACTTCTACCTGGGGTTTGACATTCTAGTGTCGCAACCTCAGCAGCCTTCGCGCATGCCGCCATCCCAAGCAAGCCTCGGTGCAGACCAGCTGCCCGGAGCACCCTCATTTATCAACGGAAGCCCCGATCGGCTTGTGGCTACAAAGGTGGTGTTGCATGCCAACGTTCCAGGTTCATATCCGTTCAATCGGCACCGTCGGTCGCGGTGGGAGATCTCCTACCTTGCCAAACCAGGATCTGAAACTAATATCAATTCTGAAACACCCTTCGATGACATCGAAGAGAGATTGCGGAAAGAATGGAAAAGTACTTATGCATCAGAGGACGACGCCAAAAAACGGCAACGAGGTATGGTTCTGAACCGCGGATGGGGAGACAGTCCCGGAAGTAGCTGCGAATTCCTCGGTGGTTGGGAAGACAGCAGCGCAAATGCGGCGGTCAAGAAATTGGACGGAAACGAGGAGTCCACTACCACTTTGTATGGTTTCCCGGGCCTCGTCTTCGAGGTACTGAAGAATGACTACGTGAGTGCCGTTACGGTATTTTAGATGTGAATGGCTTAGACGGAGTTAAGGGGGTTTTCATCATCGGGAGGTATTGGGAATAGGAGTACGCTAGGGGGCGGATTTGGTATGCTTTTATCGCGAGTTTCTGTTCCTCACATTTTGATAGGTTAGACGGGAGGCAACAGGAGCCCTGCTTTGAGCCCACTATTGAACTATACACCTTGCTTTATCAATTAATTTTCTTTCTACCTGCATCAACATCAAACGGTGGCTGTTCCTGTGCATGATGAATGCCTAGATTTGAAGATGAGTCAATCCCATTGTCAAGTTTGACGTTGCACCACAGTCCCATCAGTTATAAAAGTGCTTCGAACATCTTCGCAGCATCCAAAACCATCCGATGATAGGGAATCCAGGCCTGGCTTGTAGCATTGACGGCCTTTGAGGAGTTGACATTAGCCTCGCGGGGGTCAGCTGCACACCCAGGGAGATAACCTTTGCCCGGTGCACCCGGCTTAATGATGTGACGTCTCTCCGGATACGCCTCACGTAAGATATCCGCCGCCGCTTGCGGAACGCCCACGTTCCCATTCCCACCTACGATGTAGCGTTCGCCGCCCGAGACCTCTGGGTTCGAGGCCGCCCATTCCGTCATACGCGCCACGTCGCGCACATCTACGTACGTCCCATAGCCGGCCGGGCCCTCGGGGAAATTCTCGCCCGAGAAGATCTGCCAGATGAAACGAGTACTCTCGGCGATCCCCTTTGCCGAAGACGGTAGGTAGGCCGGAGGACCGCCTACCCAGCTAGTCATTCCAAGCAAATATTTTGTTAGCTAATCTTGTTTTCGAAATCGATATGTAAAAGATTTAGGGTTTAGGTACCTCGCTATGACTTACCATGGACACAACGCCGTAGCCGCAAACGGCGGTTTCTTCTCCCGGACCCAATCCCAGAGGGCGCGCTCGGCGGCCACCTTGCTGACGGCGTAGACGACGTGCCCGAACGCGCTGTCTCCCGCCTCCTTAACCTCGGCCTCGGCCTGAGTGTTCCAATCGGCTTCCGTGAAGGTGACGGGGTCCGGGACGCGCATGCGGACGGCCGAGGCGCTGGACATGAATACGAAACTTTTTAATTGTTCTTCTTCCTCCCCGTCCGCGTCTCCGTTTTCTTTTCTAGGCTCATCTCTATCTTCATACCCAGCACTGGTACCGGAAGAAGCTCTAAGCGCAGACTCAAGAATTGACAACGTACCCCTCACCGCCGTCCCGACGACGTATTCCACGTCACCACTATCGAAGACGACGGGCGTCGCTAAGTGTGCTATGGCTGTCACCCCTCGTACCGCCTCGTCGAAGGCTCCTTCTTCTTTGATGTTGGGGATGCTCACGAGCTCGAATGTACCCGCGCTGAGCTCGACGGCGAAGTGCGAGGCTAGCTCGCGCGCGCTGATGCTGCTGAGGTCGCGGACTGCGCCGCGCACGGTCCAGCCTTCGCGAAGGAATGTTGCAATGGCTTGAGCACCGATGTAGCCGTTTGCGCCTGTGACTAGAACCTGCCGTCGGCGGCGGCTGCGGCTTGGGGGTGCCATCTCGGAGAAAGACGCCCGCTTTGAGCTCAGTTTTGGTAGATTTGAGCTGTCTATCAACAGACAGTAGCAAGCCGGTTCAGCTAGAAGTAAATAGTTATGCACTAGTTTCAGTGTACAAAATCCAGACGAGCAAGACTACGTTTATGAGGAGAAAAGAGGATACATTTCTACTAATAATGCATCGGGGCTCTTTATCGCGGATGTAACTACCCCAACGATATAATAACACCATGTCTCCGCTTGTAATCAGTTCAAGTCTATATGAATGTTTTTAAAAATATACTGCTTCGCCCGCCGAACAGTCAATAACGGTATATTTCCGTCGAGTTCGTCCTTGGTTCAACGCAGGTGCCTTTCCATATCGTTACCTGCAAGCTATGTATAAATTACCCCTGAAACGATATAGTATGCCAGGCCTTACCTCGTCTCTGAGTCGTTGACAAACTGCAATTGCTAGTCATTTCACGCTCCACTACAAGTAGGGGCCCCTTTTGACGACTTCATGGAGTCGGGTGGTCATGAGTTCATGGCATCAAGCCTGTAGCCTTCGCAGAATAGCTTCGGTGCGGTTAGCATAACCTCACGGAAGACTTTGAAATATACTTCTTCGAGTTGATACAGCCAAAACTAAAACCGGCTTCCTACGTAAAGCACACAGTCTGAGCAGACTAGGGTGAGCTTCTTTATGAGCGGTGCGCCATAATCACCGAAGTTGGCAACTCTTGATTTGGAATCTTCATGATGTTTGATAGACGAGGTATCAAAAGTGATGCGGACCTGTGGTATTCATTCACATAATGGAAGCAAGGCAAACATCCACATAAATGCCAACTCCTTGGCGAAGAAAGTTCTATGGGCTGCAAGATTCGACTCTTGACTGGTGTATTTATACGTCAAGTGTGCTCTCAATTTATTTTGTAAGGCGGCTTTAAATGCTTGGTCAGTCTACCACCTCGCAGGGTTTCGCTGTCTCCGATTCAACTCCCTGTCTCGGATCTTTTGTTCCGAGTATCGGGTTGAGTTGTAAACATATCGCGTGAGCTTCACGTTCACTGGTATCAATGCCCCCATGACACCTATCGGGGGCTGCAGTTCTCGACGTCCTAATATCATGTGCGTCTCTTTGAGCTGCAAGGTATCGCTAGGACGAGCCGAGTGGGATGACAACTCCTCTGCCTCTACCTTAACAATGGTCCACGAGTGTCTAAGTATCCGTAGCCTGGAGAAAGTAGCAGGTTCTTTGCCCTATATGCCCGATCAAAGTCATCTTTCGATCACACCTGGGATTGAGCCATAGCAGCATCACTTATACTCATAACCGTGATTACTCATAGTTCACGCATGGCGAATGTAACCCACCTGTGCGCGACTCCTGGGTCCTAAGTGTAGTAAAATGGTTCACCAGGGCACCGGATGTGATGAGGCTCTGGTAAAAGCGACGGTGTGGTATAATCACCATACAACTACCTGACCTCCATCTTCAACAGTCCATAGAACTCGAAATCGGGGTGTAAATCACCAGAAGCGGACGGATGATTATTGGGCTGGCTGCCGTTTAGCGCTTATAGGGCCATATACCTCGCCAGTTACACTCGTTGCACTCCTCAGCGGTGTTGAACCAGCTTCTTCTCAAAGTAGGTATGTGGTAGCTATTTGTTCTTCACACCCGGTACTGGACGAATTCCACCCTTGTTGTTAGTCGTCTTGAGGCAAAGCGAACCTTAGACTAGCAATATTAAGAATTTTCTTAGTGACTAGCTCCTCTTGGGTACTTGCACTCTACTGCATGCCATATATAAGCCAAATGCAGATACTTCCAAATTTAAGAACTGATGCATCGTGCGCTATCAAACCAGATATAATACTTTCTGGTGGCTTATGCAACTAGACACTGAATTGGGTTCTATGTGTTTTCAATATAGCAGTAATATGCACTTACCGGTATGCAACTTATAGTAATGACCCTCGGACAGATAGCGCTTGACCCCACTAAAATTTCAATTGAGGACTGGGTTATTCCCATTTACCTTTCAACAAATGTGATGAAGCTCTGTTGGATCATGTTCTCACTTGAAGCGCGTAGACTATATACCTTCTGATCGCCGAGAGCCGATAAACCACGCGCATCATGGATGCCCATGCCCTCCTAACCGCCCAGGGTTGGCGAGGGAAAGGCCACTCTCTACACCCAACAAGCGATAGCACAGGCCTAACACACCACATCCTCGTAAAGCGAAACCAAGATGGCGCCGGACTCGGCAGCAAGAAAGACCATAAACAAGAAGCCTGGTGGCTGAATGCCTTCGACCAGGCGCTCAAAGGCATCGACATGAAGAGCGGAACCATGAAACAGACCCTGAAAGGAGGCGCCTTAGAGAAGATCACCGCGCGCAACGCCGCTACGAAGTACACGGGTGTTAGGGGGTTATATTCGTCATTTGTCCGCGGAGGTGTAATAGAAGGATCGCTCAATTCCGACGGGAATGCTGCGGCTTCGTCGTTACCGACACCACCCGAGAGCGGCGCCGGCACGCCGCTGGCCACGGAGCCGGCGGATGTGAAAGCTGGGAAGGGCGACAAGAGACAGGAAACGAAAGAGGAGAGGAGAGCGCGTAGAGAAGCAAAAGGGTTGAGGAAGGCCGAGAAAGAGGCACAGCGCGAAGCACAAAGAAGGGCTGCCGAAAAAGTCGAGAAGAAAAGGGTAAAGAAGGCCGAGCGGCAAGCTGCCAAAGAGAAATCTAAGGTTAACGAGACGAAGGAGGAGCGGAGGGCGAGGCGGGATGCGAGAAGAAAGCGAAAAGAAGAGAAACGGCGGCTCGGGGCAGCCATAGGGTGACAGGAACATGAATGGTCACCTTATTACATCCTATAACACCCCACGGCGTGGACGGTAATTCCATTTCAGCGTCTGCACAGCGATAGATGCCACTTCTGTTACAAGCATTGCAAAGGCGTTTTTTAGAGGATATCATGATCCCCGCTATGTCTGCTTAGGCACCTTGCCGGGCTTATTTGACAGAAGCCACGGCCTTCTATCCCAGAAATCATCCTTAATGATGTCTAAATGCTCGACTACAACACTGGCCTTGTTCCCCCTCTTCTTGTCATTCTCGTCTTGTGTCTTGGACTGTTTAATCGGCTCCGCTATATCGTCAATCGTCTGCGCAACGTCGTGACCACTGGGCTCCACGAGTTCATACTAGCATGTGTAAGCAAGCTAACTGTGACTCGAACCATTTAATATCGGGTATGACCTACGTCGCGGAATACTACGCTGCCCTTCTTATATATCTCGGGCTCGTTGTTATAGTTTATTTTAAACTTGGAGAACAGAATCTCGTTCTTGTCCGCTGAGAAGGTGCCCTAATGGAGTATTAGTCTGACACCATCTCGAAGATGGGATACGCACAGCCAGGTATTTCTCTGCTTCCTTTGCTTCATAGCCACCGAGTTGTATCAATGACCAGAAAGTTGTGTTATAAAGATTATTGATATGACCTATTGCTCGTCAGCTAACATACACACTGCCTGCTCAAGGTACCGTGGCGGAGCCGGCATACAGTCAACTTGGCGCCAACTCATATAATCCCTCAAGTTCTGGACGCTGGGATAGCATACAGCTCGTCCATCGAAACTGGGTAGCGGCGCTGACAATGGCGTGTCCGGGAAGTATGATGGCCAGAGATGGACGTAGTAGGCCGTGAACGTCGAAGAAATCGTGGTGATAAGCTTGCTGTCTTATCGTTAACGAGCGTTACGTTAACCATGACTCCCGAGCCGGAACCTCACCTAGCCCTCCTTTCGAACAATGTGCTTGTCTTATGCAGTACAAAGCTGCGATAGATCAGCCAGAATCCGGGCCTTAGCACCGAGTATTTTCACCTGTATTCGTCGCTAACGCCGTAGGCAATGGTAATATCGGGCAGCTCTGTTACAACAGCCTTGGCAGCAGCGTTCATAAGGTCGACCGCCCTCCTGTCATTTGGTTTTTCAAATTTATATTTTGCGCATAACCTGGCCTGCCTGTAAGAAATTCACATGTCTTGAAATACTAGTTGGAGGGGCTCAATTGGTTTACTTGCTGAACCCTCGACCATCTATCCTGATAACTATCCAGGTATTCGGGAGCAAATTATCATTCTGCTCAAACTGCTTCACATACTCAAAGCTGGGGGATACATGTATTCACCGTTAGTAAGCTCCGTGTATGGCTGGTCAGTGAACTCACCGGGAATTTGCCATCGCCTTTTTTCTGACTGCCTGGGTACCTAGTATTTGAGATTTGGCTTCATAGATATAGAACTAGAGATGAAAGTGAAGATACGGTACATCCACCTAATATCAAGGGTCCCAATAACACATGTAAGGTTGTGCCTGAGAAGAAACCAACTTCTCATTACTCATAATATGAAAAAAGTGCCACCTTGCCTTGCTAATATATCAGATTTACCTACTACTAGTACTTATCTAAGTAAGTAAAGTGTCTAGTGGGGGTTTCAGCGGGGTTTGCCCCGCCATGGGCTGAGATCCCTGAAACTTTATGAGGTGCCCTGGTACCTACCTGGTATAGTGGTACCTACCTCCCTTGTGCATCTGCACTACATAGGTCCCTACGTGGGCAAGGCTACCTAAGGTAGGTAGTACCTTAGCCTAGTAGTTACCAATCTGGTAGCAGCTACCCTAGGCATGTAACACAAAGACGGCAACAACGCCAACCGATGAACCTTAAATGAATATATGTAACTACCTTAATATGGATTTCCTTCCTCCTTTAAGCATACATTGATCACATGTGTGTTAGATACACTTGGGCACTTAACTACCAGTCAGCATGATAACGCCAACATGAATCTGTTACTTTCTGATGATTACCTGCTTCAGGATTACCCGGAGAACATCACTAATACTATTCGTTCTGGCCACACGACATGTCTGCGCTTCAACCGCAAAGGCGATTATCTCGCTTCGGGCCGTGTTGACGGCACCGTCGTGGTATGGGATCTGGAGACGATGGGCGTCGCACAAAAACTGAGGGGCCATAGAGCTGCTATTACTTCATTGAGTTGGTCGAGATGTGGTCGTTATCTCTTGTCGGCTTGCCAGGGCTGGAGAGCAGTATTGTGGGATTTGCAGGATGGCACGAGATACCGAGAAGTTCGCTTTAGGGCACCGATCTACACAGCTGAGCTACACCCGTGGAACCAGTAAGCCGCCTGATGGACAACAATTTGTTCTCGGCTGGGAGCGCTAACAGCCTACGCCTAGCAACCTATTTGTCGCTTCAATATTTGACGAAGCGCCGTCGCTCGTGGACTTGAGCGGTTCCAATGATATTAAACATACCCTGCCCTCGGCACCGAAACGAACGAATACCGACGCTGATGCGGCTACTAAGGAGAAGCAAGCTAAAGAAGATGCGCGGCAGATGACTACAGCTGCCGTTTGGACGGTGACAGGCGACCACATACTGGCCGGCACGAACAAGGGACGACTCAACCTTATAGACCCCAACACACACGAAATTATATGGTCGGAGAAGATATGTAGCTCGGTAGTGACTACTCTAAGATTAACAGGTTCTGGTCGGGAATTGCTGGTCAATTCACAAGACAGGATCATCAGAACATTTCATGTTCCCAATCTCTCGGCTGAAAACCTAGATCCCGATACGATACAGATGCCGTTGGAGCATAAGTTCCAGGACGTGGTGAACAGACTCTCTTGGAATCATGTCACATTCAGCGCAACAGGAGAATATGTCGCAGCATCCACATATAATAATCACGAACTGTACATCTGGGAGCGAAATCATGGTAGCTTGGTAAGGATGCTGGAAGGACCCAAGGAAGAGCAGGGCGTCATCGAATGGCACCCTCATCGGGCGATTCTTGCAGCCTGTGGCCTGGAGACTGGTCGCATCTACATATGGTCGGTGACAAGCCCGCAGCGGTGGTCGGCATTGGCCCCGGACTTCGTGGAAGTGGAGGAGAATGTGGAATACATCGAGCGGGAAGATGAATTCGATATTCACCCACAAGAAGAGATCAACAAGCGGAGACTGGATCTGGAGGACGAGGATATCGACGTGCTGGCGATGGACTCGAGAAAAGGGTATGACGAGGATCTCGACGAGACCGATTTCCGTATGCCGGTCCTGTATAACCTGGGGGCCAGCGACAGTGAGGAGGAGTTTGTAGCCGTATCGACAGGTACCGTCAGGCGTAGGAGCTTAGGCGAGGGTCAAGACCGCGAGGACGGCGAGGAGGACAAAGCGGCCGGGGCCAAAAAAGCACCTACTTCGAGAGGGGCAAGGGCTAAGAGGAAGCAGTAAGATAGCAAATATGCCACATTCCGTGTACATACGAGGTTTACTCATGTGTATACGAGTTGATATAGTAGGCTTTCGATCTTGGTGACAAGGCAATCAGCAACCTGCGATGCTGAAGGATAATGGAGCGGTCGATGAGCAACTTTCAAGTATTGATTGTTGGGCATTCGATGGGGTTGTAACCTAATGGCGAGATTACTGACAGAGGGTCTTGATGTGGTATTAATTCAATAGAAACATCTCCAAATGGTCAAGCTAAATGATAGATACCTATCGCAACTCGGCTTATTAATGAAGAGCATACACCTACATAGTTTTATACATACTATGCATGATGTTTGTCAATAGAATGGAAGTTTGAATGAACTCCATCATTCAAGGTTGTCCTATTGTTTCTACTGGGTATAACTATAGGGGATTTAGAGGCACCTAGGTACCCATGTTTAGTGGGCCAAAAACGTTACAAAGCACCTAAACACCAGCTCACACCTCCTAAGGCACCTTACCTCCTTGTGACTTTCAAGACTTCCAAGATCGGGTTTTGGGTTTCTGACTAGACGGGATACAGTAGTACCGGTGGGTGTTACTTTTAGTTTGCATGGGCTCTGCGAGATGTACCTAAGTACATACATATATGTAAATGTTTGCGAGGAGGGAAGCTCCTACCGAAGTGCAGGACTGTGAATTGTGCCTCCGTGCAGACCTAGGAAGGCATAGGTATCACTACAGTGATAACACCTAATCTGTGTTTGGTCTGGGCCTGCATTGAAGCAGAGACCAGGCGACTCAGGTTAAGGGGAGGTAGGCACTATTGATTTTCGTGTTCAGTGAGGCGAATGCCGAGATGCATACAAGCATTGACTCAGAGTTCGAGTACCTAGTAAAAGCTCGTGTGGAAGTGCCATTGCACATAGATGAGGTACCTAGAAACACTAAGCACAATGCGTGTCGCCACGCGTACCCATTGAGTCTTTGTGGCAAAACTATTTTTCCGGTAGGCCTAGCATTCCGAATTTGGCTTAGTGCATGCTCTGATGGGCTTCTTTCCTCGCCATTCAGTTAGGAAATCTAATCAACTCGTCAGACGCCTCAAACGATCACAACAACATTCCTGATATATCGATTTACGGCGAATAACGCGTCGGGCATCGCGCCAACGTATCTACTGCGAGTCCCCGATATTCACATTTCAGCAAGCTCATCGAATTCACGCTCTGCGACCGACGAAGTTCCTGCGCGCGCCCGGGAGCGATTCTTTTACCTCGAAGGCCTTGAGGCCTGCCTGTTCGGCACCCTCAGTGCCATCAAAAGGCCACATCGCAACAGCCTCGCGCCTTCGCGCGCTCGCCGCATTCTACCAGTTCCATCGCTGTTCCGTTCTCTCCTGCGACTGTATTTCTTTTTTTCGACCGCCGACGACTTCACGATTGACGAGCGCAATATCGCGTCCCTGAGCATCCGACGACGCCCTCCAGTCGCTCCACCGTCTCACCATGGCGAACCTTCATTTCAAGCACTCTGATGCGCCTCTCAAGACGGTGGAGGAGATCCAGTTTGGTCTCCTCTCACCCGAAGAGATAAAAAATATGAGCGTTGCGCATATCATGTACCCCGAAACGATGGACGAGACGCGCACTAAACCACGCCAGAACGGATTGAACGATCCACGTCTAGGGTCCGTTGACCGTCAGTTTAAGTGTGCCACATGTCTCGAGAGAATGTCGGAGTGTCCTGGTCATTTTGGTCACATCGAGCTAGCGAAACCCGTCTATCATCCTGGCTTTATCAAGAAGGTCAAGAAGATTCTCGAAATCGTCTGCACCAACTGCAGCAAAGTCAAGGCAGATAGAGTCAGTTACCTGCTCTTGTGTCCTAAATAAGTGGGATTTTGTTGATGCTAATGCCCTACCACAGGAAGATCCGGAGTTTGCAGCTGCAGTTGCTACCCGTGACCCAAAGACCCGTTTTCAGCGCGTGTGGGCTGTGTGCAAGACCAAATTTGAGTGCAGTAACACTGTCCCGAAAGATGATGACAGGGAATATGAGCCACACAACAAGCCGAAACAGTTTGGCCATGGTGGTTGTGGAAACTCGCAACCCAAGATTCGTATGGGGGCTCTAAAGATCCAAGCCGTCTCGACGGACAAAGACGAAGACAATAACAAGTCGAAGAGCGTCGTCGACATCACACCGGAAAAGGCTCTCAACATTCTCAAAAACATCTCCGACGCAGATCTTCGGGACATGGGCCTGAATAAAGACTATGCCAGACCCGAATGGATGATCATTACTGTCCTGCCGGTCCCCCCACCCCCTGTTCGCCCGAGCATTTCCATGGATGGCACCGGCCAAGGCATGCGAAACGAAGACGATCTAACATACAAGCTCGGCGATGTTATCCGCGCCAATATCAACGTTCGACAAGCAATTCAGGAGGGCACTGCTAGGCACATTGCCCATGAATTTGACGCGCTTCTGCAATACCATGTCGCTACCTTGATGGACAATGATATCGCTGGTCAGCCTCAAGCTCTGCAGAAAAGCGGTCGCCCTGTCAAGTCAATTAGAGCTCGTCTAAAGGGCAAGGAAGGCCGTCTCCGAGGAAACCTGATGGGAAAGCGAGTTGATTTTTCTGCTCGTACCGTTATTACTGGCGATGCAAACATTTCCCTTGACGAGGTGGGAGTTCCTCGAAGCATCGCGCGGACGTTGACTTACCCTGAGACCGTCACTCCTTACAATATCTCCCGTCTACACAAGCTTGTTCAAAACGGACCTAATGAGCACCCCGGTGCGAAATACGTGGTACGTTCCGATGGTACACGGATTGATCTCCGACATCATAAGCGTGCTGGCCAGATCTCCTTAGAGTATGGCTGGAAGGTCGAACGCCATCTTCAAGATGGTGACTATATCATCTTCAATCGACAACCCTCGCTACACAAAGAATCGATGATGGGACATCGTGTGAAGGTCATGCCATACTCGACGTTCCGGCTCAACCTCTCGGTAACATCACCATACAACGCCGATTTCGATGGCGATGAAATGAATCTTCACGTTCCTCAGACTGAGGAGACGCGTGCTGAAATCAAGGAACTATGCATGGTTCCCTTGAATATCGTCTCCCCTCAGCGAAACGGCCCGTTAATGGGTATCGTCCAAGATACTCTTGCGGGTGTTTACAAAATGTGCCGCCGTGACGTGTTCATTACTAAAGAACAAGTCATGAATATCATGCTATGGGTGCCCAACTGGGACGGTATTCTTCCTCAGCCTGCAATTCTCAAGCCAAGACCTCGTTGGACGGGCAAACAAATCGTAAGCATGATCATCCCACGGGAAATCAGTCTATACACACGGCCCGGTTCCAAGGAACCCCGGGCCTGGTTTCCCTTGAAAGATGAAGGTCTGCTGGTCCAGTCGGGCGAGGTCTTGTTTGGTCTCTTGACCAAAAAGAGTGTTGGTGCCGCTAGTGGCGGTATTGTTCACTTGTGTTACAACGAACTAGGACCTGACGGTGCCATGGCGTTCCTCAACGGCTGCCAACGAGTTATCAATTATTGGCTCTTGCATAATGGCCACAGCATTGGTATTGGTGACACCATTCCGGATAAGGACACCATCGAAAAAATCCAGCACGAGGTTCAAAAGCAGAAGGATATTGTCGAAAAGTTGACTAAACAAGCGACTGCCAATGAGCTGGAGTCGCTTCCTGGTATGAACATCCGAGAAACATTCGAGAGTAAAGTTTCGAAAGCGTTAAACGACGCTCGTTCCGGCGCTGGTACCACGACGGCAGAGAGCTTGAAAGACATCAACAATGCCGTAGTCATGGCGCTGTCCGGATCCAAGGGATCTTCTATTAATATATCCCAGATGACAGCTCTGGTTGGCCAACAAATTGTTGAAGGAAAACGTATCCCCTTCGGCTTCAAGTATCGCACTCTGCCTCATTTCACCAAGGACGACTACTCGCCGGAGGCTCGTGGCTTTGTCGAAAACTCGTATTTGAGAGGATTGACCCCTTCGGAATTCTTCTTCCACGCCATGGCCGGTCGAGAGGGTCTTATTGACACGGCCGTCAAAACTGCTGAGACCGGTTACATCCAACGGCGTCTAGTCAAGGCGCTTGAAGATGTAAGCACACGCTATGACGGCACGGTCCGGAATTCTCTCGGCGATATCATCCAATTCATCTATGGCGAGGATGGACTTGATGCTATGCATATTGAAGGTCAGTCTATGGACCATTGGGTAATCAAAAACTCTGCCTTCGACAGCCGATACCGTCTTGATGTTATGGATTCTATCTCGGCCAAGGACTACGATTCTCTAGAGTATATTCAAGATATCAAGGGCGACCCGCAAGCCCAGGAGTTGCTGGACTTCGAGTTCGAAGCCCTTCAAAGGGATCGCGAGTACCTGAGAGCGTTGAAACTGAATTCTACCAAGCTGGACACCTATTTTCAACTTCCGTTCAATGTTGCCCGCTTAATTCAAAACGCCAAAAGACTGCTCAAAGTGGACGAATCCAAGTCAAGCGATCTCACACCTCAGGATGTAATTCCTGTTGTTAAGAACCTGCTGGATAACATGGTCGTCGTTCGTGGAGACGACGAGCTCTCGAAAGAAGCAGATCAGAGCGCCACACTGCTCTTCAAGGCTCAGCTTCGATCTAAGCTAGCCTTCAAGCAGATAGCTTGCGCCCAGAGGTTGAATAAGCTCGCTTTCCGTCATGTGATCGGAGAACTAGATCGCAAGTGGCGCAGATCCATGGTCAACCCAGGCGAGATGGTTGGCGTCTTAGCTGCCCAATCAATTGGTGAGCCTGCCACCCAAATGACGCTGAACACTTTCCATTTCACTGGTATCTCATCGAAGAACGTTACTCTTGGTGTTCCTCGACTCAAGGAGATCCTGAACGTAGCCAGCAACATCAAAACACCGTCTATGATGGTGTTTATGGAGGGCAACGCTACCCAGGAACATGCCAAACTCCTTCGCAGCAAGGTCGAACATACAAACCTACGATCTGTAACAGCTATTACCGAGATCTACTACGATCCTGTCATTGATTCTACGACAATCGCCGAAGATGTTGATATGGTCGAGTCGTACTTCCTTATTCCGGATGAAAGTGGGCCACCCCTTGAAAAGCAATCTCGGTGGCTCCTTCGTATTGTGCTGGACAGACAGAAGATGCTTGACAAGGGCTTGACGATCGACGATGTCGTGATGCGACTCAAGCAGGATTACGGCAGCGACTTGGCTATCGTTCCCAGTGACGACAATAGTCCAAGCCAGGTCATTCGCATACGCCCCATGCCGGATGACAAGGACGATGGTGAAAAGGCCATTGAAGATGACATCATGCTGAAGCGTCTGTCAGATCACCTCCTAGAAAACCTGACACTCCGTGGCGTCAAGGGCATTGAGCGAGCTTTCTTGAACAACCATTACCGCATCAGGAAGCTACCTGACGGTTCCTTGATCCAGAACCACACGGAAGACGCAGAGACTGAGGAGGAGAAGGACAGGCAGAAAGAGTGGTACCTAGATACCCAAGGCACTGCTCTGCGCCAGGTCTTGGCTGTTGAAGGTGTCGATGCTAAACGTACGATTACCAACGATCTTTGGCAGACAGTGGAAGTATTCGGCATTGAAGCAGCTCGTGGCGCCTTGCTAAACGAGCTGAGGCGCGTATTGGCCTTCGACGGTAGTTATGTTAATGAGCGACATCTCGCTCTCCTTGTCGATGTCATGACTTACCGTGGCAGCATTGCTGCGGTGACGAGACACGGTATCAACCGAGCGGATACCGGTGCCCTGATGAGATGTTCGTTCGAGGAGACAGTGGAGATCCTGCTGGAAGCGGCTTCGCTCGGTGAGTTGGACGACTGCCGGGGTATCTCGGAGAATGTCATGCTTGGTCAACTGGCGCCAATGGGTACTGGGCATTTCAACGTCTACCTGGATCCGAAGATGCTGGACACGGTCATTTCGGATAACTCGAGAATGGGTCTCATGCCTGGCATGACGGTGAAAGGAAACCAGATGGATGGTGCAGCAACGCCTTACGACACTGGCTCTCCGATGGTGGATAGCGGCTATGGTTTGAGCCTCGCTTCACCATCAATGGGAATGGGTAATTTCTCACCTATTGTTGGCGCCGGCTCGGACAATGCACAGGGCTTCACGGAGTATGGACCCTTGACCGGTGGTACTAGTCCTTATCGACCGACGAGCCCTGGTGGTACAAGTCCCTTCTCTCCAGCGTCGCCTCTGGGGAGCTATGGAAGTTACTCGCCATCGTCTCCCGCTCACGGTGGTTCTCCTACTTCACCGTCCTTTAGCCCATCGTCGCCATCGTTCCATCCCACCTCTCCTAATGGCTACCGTGGCCCGACAAGCCCTAATTTCAGTCCAACGTCGCCCAGCTATTCTCCTACATCGCCAGCGACCGGTGATTACTCCCCGACTTCCCCCAACATGGCTTCGCCTGCGTCGCCACAGTACTCCCCGACAAGTCCACGATATAGCCCGACGTCTCCAAACTTCGGCTCAACGTCCCCAACCAGTTACTCGCCAGTCTCCCCAGGATATTCGCCCACGTCACCGAGCTCGTACTCGCCTACTAGCCCCCAGTTCCGTGCTGGAGGAGTAGCACAAAATTCGCCCTCGAGTCCTCAGTACTCGCCTACGGTTGGTAACACCCTGTGGTCCAGTTTTTCCGCTGGTTGCTAACTCGTACATCTATAGTCCCCTAACTGGATGGGATCGCCTGGCCATTCTCCGGCGCCTGGTGGCAGTACCAGTCCCAAATAGTACGTTCACCCCTATACATTTCATTCACGGCCACTGGCACTAATCATGTTTCTGTGCAGTTCTCCTACTTCACCCAAGCAAGGTTAAGCACACTGCAAATTACAGACGTGCACCTTTTCATTTCATTTGAATAACATGACGAGGCGTCAAAAGGAGTTCTCATTACTGCATCTCGGCGTTGTTTTGTTTCCACTTTCGGTTCTACAGTCACTTTCTAATGAAGCTCTCGATGGCAAACGCGGACTACAATCGCATAATAGAGGAAGGGGTATTTTCGCCAGCACCAGTTATCAATTTCCTCATCGACGGCAAGACTAGAGGGAGATAAGACATTAAAAGCGCGTGCCTATTTGGCCGAATGGAGAGAAGAGGGTTTCACAATGCCACCCCCCAAAAATGAAAGGCAACTGTTGATTGTTGTTTATATTGTACCAGTAAGATAAAACTGCAGCGGTAGGGAAAGGTGAGCCTCTGGCTTCTACTGCTTTTTTCTTTTTCCTTCTCCAGTTTAGATACACGTTGCGGTGATGAGTGTGGAAAGGGAAGGTTGATGACAACGCGCAAAACGTCACAGACTGTATGTATCGACAGTTAGCGTGCTATACCTTTAGGAGGGTGTCTGCAAGATGTCACCTGAGTTCTAAAGAGAGAAAATCTCCTGAAGCTGGCTGGCACAGAGCAGAAACCCTCAATGACCAATCAACGTGACAGACAGACAACAAGGGAGATAGGAGCAGAGCAGACAGGTATTCATGATCAGAAGCAGATGAACATATAATGCAGGCAAAGAGAGACAGTAATACATGCATACCTAGGTTAGCACCATCACGCGATTCACACCATACCAAAAAACGTTGGCTGTGAGAACTTCGCTACTTGCTATCCCAGCGGCTTAACAAGTTGAGTGCGCTGAGATGGGTGAGATGCTGTGTCTTGGTGAACAGATAACAAAAGGACAAGCAAAGAGAGAAAAGCCCTTCTAAGTTTTTAAGATTGTTTACTTGTCTCCCTCGGATTCCAGTCGAGACAGTCTGTCCCGTCTTGTCTGACCTGTCTGTCTTATTCCAATGTTGCATTACGCACGTAAATAAATCACAGAGGAAAAACTCAGATCACGAATAGAGAGAGAGATCCTGTCCCCTGATACGATTTATTGTATTGTAAAGGCTCCTAACCTACTTTCTTCTGTTGTGAGTGAGCTCGTTTGTTGTCGTTAGTGATGGACTGACTGATTAATTGATTAATAGATGCGATCTTGTTTTGCGAAATCCAGGACAAAGAAGTACATGTTGTGTTTGACGGGTATTTTATCTCGTGATCAGTCACTGCAGTAGGTAGGTAGGTAGGTAGGTGGTTTACTTAGACTTCAACATTCTTTTTATCTATCTATGATATGTGTGTGTGTGTGTGTGTGTGATCATGTTGTCTGTCTTGCTTTACCTTTACGCTCTTATCGCCTCTTCCCACCCTTTTTCTTCTCTTTTCTAGCTGCTCTATCTGCCCTATCTGCTCACTTGTGCCAGGTAGATAATTTCCAAAAAATTAATGCTCCTCTTTGCTCCTCCCCTGTTTCCTACTGTATGTAATCTACTTATACCACTATGTATGTTATGTATGTTATGTTATGTTATTCCCTTCATTGCTTACCAACCCTACTCACCTACTCGCCGAGCTTAGCCAGTTCTTACCCAGGTGAGTAGGTGAGTAAGTTGGTAAGCAATTGAGTTAGTGAGTGATGTGAAAGTGAGAGCGAGAGCAGGTGAAATTCAGAAGTGAGGCGGACAGTTTAGATTAGGTTAGGTTAATTTAGTTTAGTTAGGTGTATGAGGTTATGGGGTATGCATGGCACTCTTTCATGCCTTGGCAACGAACCCAACTGACCAACAACCAGAAGTAACGTAGGTATGCCGACGGAGAATCAATTGACCTATCGTAATTGTTGTCATTGTCATCATCACCATCATCATTCTAACTTACCATATGTATAGGTAGGTAGGTATATGCAGTTCTGTTAGGTTGTCGACATGCTAAGCCACCATACTATAGGCAACGACGCAGCCAACTTGGGAGAGTGTGGAGAATGCCGTCTATCCTCTTCCCTACGTACAGCATCATAAGAATTGGATTGGCTCCCTTTTTACAGCAGTAGACTGATAGACTTTTCTATTTCGGCTTGGGACTTCTGTCTTCTCTCCTTCTCCTTTTTTCTTGTCTTACCTCATATTTAGGTGAAACCATGCTTGCTGCCAACGATATAACAGAATAACAGAATGATTGTAGTTAGGTAGGCATAGCTTTTGCCTTCAATGTGCATGGGAATGCTTATTCTAGAATGTGTCGCTGGGCGTTCCTTAGAAGCGATCGGTAGTTCTATTTCTCTTCTTTTACGGGTGGGTAGTTTTAGGGACGATACAAGTGAAACACAGCGAGGCATCTGGGTTAGGTGGGTAGGTAGTAGAGGAGAGGGGCTACCTCTAGCTGAGTGTACTTCATTCTAATCCAGTTAGTTTCTGGGAATCGTGTCCAATTGGGGCACAATAGTCTTTTGGGGGGGTTCCCTCTTGTTAGTGTAGGAGGGGCGAATTAGGCAGGTGAGAACCGGTCGCGTAGGGCTGATTGAGTATACTGCTGGAAGCGAGTGTACATGACGGAGATGAAAACTGCGGATGCGACGTCGGCATCATGCGTAGATCAAGTGAGTAACTATGCAATGCATGTATCAAGCGAACACCAGTAAGTACCTTCTCTTGCCAGGCGGGTATCTCCAATGTACCATACTTTAGGCGGCTCTTCGTCGCAGAAGCATGGGACTCATGGGCTGTTAATCTACGGCAAAGACCCAACGAGATGAATATCACGCATTAGGGCATTTCGGTAGGTGGAAACAAGCGCGGTCTTGTTGCCTGAGTGGAGAAAAGGGGGCTTTCGTCGGAGCCAAGTCCCAAATTGACGAGACTGCCGCGCGCATATGATATCATCTTCTCGTTATTTCTCTACTAGTAGATTCAGTATAGCCGCGCAATAGGACAAAACTAACAACTAACAGTTTGCCCAGGGCGAAAAAGGGGTTGATCTTGCTAGGCATTCATCATTGGGCATTTGGGTAGAACAATAAGACTCTCGGGCCTTGTCCAACCTGACTTTTTTCTTTTTTGTTCTCTCTCTTGCGCTAACTCGGGGTCAGCTCGCCCCCTTGTTCGTGAGTCACAGACAGCCGCGTTATGGGGAGTCCTGTCGATGGAACCATGTGATTGAGAGGCGCTGCTCAACGACGACTTCAGGGCCGTCTCCCTGGGGACCAATATTTCAGGCATCCATGACGTGCTTTCTTCCTCTGAGCAGATTCCGCATGTTCAAACTCCACTAAAATCGATCTGCACAATCCCTATGTGCATGAGCATGCAGTAGAACGTATCAGACGCAATAATCTCTCCAGATTGCCATATTGGGCTATTGAGGAAGCTCGAATCGCACCCGGATTGTGAGACGCCACGATGTAAATGGTACTGTGACAGCTAGACGGAGATTATTCATCGCCTCAGTCGCGACCATTGGCCATAGCATCGGCTTTCTCTCCCCTCACCGATGCCTTACTGACGAGCAAAATGGGAACGGATGCAATTCGGTCAAAGAAATTGCTCGGTAGGTGTTCCCCAGGTTCGAAAAAAGCCAAACGATGAATAGGCAGAGCAACAGCGGACTCCCCTGAACATGGGCGCAGCCGATGCTCGAAATTCGCCACCAACAAACACCTATGTCAGACTTACCCTGGCTTTCACATGAACGCCAAAGACATCGGCACATGCAAATAAGTCACCGTTCTACGTCTTCGAGTCAGGCCGGTATAGCCTTGTCTGTTGCCGCCAAGACCATGTGGCGTTAGGAACCCGAACACGGCCGAATGATGTTACTGTCTTGTCTCTCTCTGGGCATGTCCCGCTCAGCTGATGCTCGAGAAATCGCAAAACTACTTCTATTCGATGATATGGTGACAGATTCAACTGGGCATTGTCAAAGCACAATGATAGGAAGGCCGTTGGAGGGCCCGTCGGGGCTTCTCCGGTCTACCACTGACACTAGCATGGCTCCCAACCGTGACTTAAACACCGCCGGGTAGGTTTGGTAGAACGAAGGGAGACCCCTGAGCTTCAGCATGCGCCACCAACTGTTAATACTGCGCTTTTCGAGCGCAATGAATGAGAACAGAAGCTGCGCGACGAATATGGCCAGTCAAGAAGACCCTTTCCAAACACAGGTGAGGTAAGGGCATCCTCTGTAATCATCCCAGCTGATTAGAAATGCTTGAAACATTTAAGAAATTTCGAATTCAATTCCCAGAGCCATGCTATATCACCTTGGTGTTACTTCGTTTGTTGCAGCGTGATGAGATCCACAAGTCATTGTAGCGTGCTGATGAAATTGAGGCGACCAAGTATATTCTAAGCACTGCAAGTTCGGTGGCTGGAAACATGAGGCGATCGGGGATTTCCGTGGTTAGAAACAGCAGCTACCGATCTCCAAGTCCTAGAAGGAACAGTTCTGACGCCTTCAAGAGGCGACGGCAGGTGGAGGCCAAATTGTAACATGGCAACATGAGTGTCACTGACCGGTCTTGGCGTCGCCGATTCCGCTGTTCCTGGACGGCCAAATCTGGCCATGCTTTCCTGAGGCGTAGGGCTGCGTCTCCTATTTATGAGGCATGCAGTTGTAGTTGTTAGATATCGAGTGTATGGTATGCATCACGGTATGGGGGTAGGATCCATGGCCCTGGGATTCTGGGGGCCGAAAAGTGCTATGCCGCAAAGATCAAACTCGGGACTTTCGGATGACAAATTCTTACGTCAGGGTGCTTAAGACATACGACTGGCAATCGATCTCATTGAATCCGTCCAGCAATTGCTGCTACACCAGCTGCAGCCATGTCGTAGGGTGTCGGCACTTACCCCATGTCTGCCACGTTCAGCAAAAGACGTGCAGCTACCTAACCTTAGTTACCTAGCTCGGCCTAATCAATCCGCCAGAGCCCCGTTTGAAGACAATTGACAAAGGCGACTTACAATCCGGGGGAGTTGGTGAAGAATTGCAATGAGTGCCAGTCTATTAGGCACTATGTGGCAAGTCCATCATTTGTGCATTTGAAGATCCGTATTGGCATACACTGCACCCGCCTCGGTCAAAGGCCAGACCGATGCATAAGATTCGTGTCTTGGGCCGTGACGATGATTATCTTGCACAAGGTAACGTGAGACAGCTATTTCTGTCCGGAGATTTTTGCAACACGTGGGTCAGAGCTCCTTCGGTACTGCAACAGCATGCAGTCGTATCGAGGAGCACAGGGGGGTTTGGGTTCCAGGGTGTTCTTATCTAAAGCCAGCTGTTTCCCTAACAGCGTTGGGGTTTACCCACCGTCCGGCGTTGAAATATTGCGTCTTAATATCGCCATAGGACAAAGCGAATTTGCCTACCAGCTACGGGGAGCTTCTGGTGCGATATCGCTAAGAGACGCTGCAACATAAAGAATTTGCTCACTTCTCGTTGAACATGAAACGCTCTTCAAGCGAGATACTCGTCTCTCATCATGAGAGAGCATCAATAGTGACAAATCTAGGTCTGAGACAGGCACCGAGTATGACAGGCCAGCCAGATGCGTTCCGGCTTCAATTCCCAGCTTGCACAACACGCAGCGCATCATTGATGGTCCCTATAGTCCATTGACTAAAGGGTCAAGGACCCTTATCTTCTAGTCCATTAGCTTGCTGAGATTAATGCCGACTCATAGTCTGTAGCGTGCTGAATAGCTTAACGGCTCAGGTAGAGGCAAGGTTTAAAACGTGGAGGATGGCGAGAGCAAAAAGGACGGTGATGCTACAATAGCGTGTATCACAAGACGTTGGTACCTATTAGAAACTTGAATCTGTCTGTTTCGGCGGCAATTAATGCCCTCCAGAGCTAATCTGAGGAAAAGCTATTAACTTGGGGGTGGTGAATTCCACCAGTCTTGGCGCCGTGTGGCAAAATTGTGTGCGAGCCAAAAAAAGGGAGTTTCTCATCTCTGAATTGAGTTCGCAAAATCTTACCAGCTGACATTGCTTGGCTTCGAACCGAAAAATGTAATCGGGGTCTTGTTAGAAGCACAGCCATCTGTACCGTGCCTACCTACCTAATAGAAAGATGGTCCTTTGGCGTATGCAATTGGCTGGTGTTGTGAGTAGCCCAAGGCAGATTTCACCCCCTCGGGTTGATGGGTTTGCTTTTCACTCGAGTCCCTTTATGCCTCGTTAAATCTACACCGCTGTGGCTCGCTGTCTCATTGGCGAGGATACATACTATGGTACATACTATCTGGTAAGGCTGCAGGGGGTTGCCTCTTTAGGGGTTCTGGAAGAGCAGGGTCGGTAGGTGAATGGATAGCTTGTGAGATGACCATGTTCGACAGTACAGGGTACCCCAGTATTACCCCTGGGAGCACGCGATCCCGGCCCAGGCGAGATTTGTGCATACGAGGTCACCGGTAAACGTACTTATTTGCGATGAGAATCCGCGCTCACCATACAACTGTACGTAGGTATCTTCTTTCTGCTTCTGGCGGGACAGCTTCCGCCAAGTGGCTGTATACAGCAAACCCTTGGCGTAGCAAACGTGGGATCACTCAAACTATGTATGCAGCGCTAAGCTAGCTATTCGCACAAGTTATAGACGGTAGACCGCAGCGGCCTGTCTGCTTCGATTTCGCAGTATATTTTCCGACGCATCTGCCCGTGGTTTGCTACGTCACCGTGCCCTTCCGCAGTTCCGGGTCACACTGCGGCAACTGACAAGGCAAGGAACCACGACCACAACTATGTGACTGAGCCGCGGGTATCTTAGATGTGCCATTACTCCTATGCCTGTTAACTTGGAATAGTGATCTGACGATGCTTAGGAACAGATCTCGGCCGGGCAGTAAGCGCGTTACTAAATTGTGTCTGTGCCGTGTCCAAAGTTAGGAAAGTGCCAAACTAAATTGTCTCGTTGCGCCCTATGTTGTAGAAAATGATTTTCGATAGCGGCCGGCCCGCTGTGGCACAGGTTGGGTACGGGCCGCCGAACAGGCCAACGTCCAGATCCATGCTGCACTAGTCGCGGATCTCGGACCACTAAGAACGGGCGACAGTCCGTCGGATTTCGCGGCAGAAGAGCCATATGTAGTTAATGTACAACTGTGCAACGTAAGGAGGGAGCTCAGAAGGAAATTGATTATGTCCTAGACGCAGCCTTGAAATCAGTTAGCTGCGTGAACTGGCAGCTGATTCCATATTGGTGGCAGGGTCCACCAAGTGGAAATTGTGAGTTCCTTTGAGTTCTGGACAGATTGAGTGAATAGTAAGTATGTACACGTTCAGCGGTATGACCACTGGCCATCATGGACCGAAATACCAACTAGGGGGGGCCGAAAGTGGGATGGCAGACGTGCACCGACGGTGAGATAAAAGGAGAACGAAGCCCGGCGGGACCAAGAGATTGCCAACCTATAGTAGGTGAACCAACGCACCTTCTTTCTACCAGTTATATTGGCCATAGGTAGGTAGCCACTGGACAAAAATAATATATTAGCGAAATCTTGAGTTGAGGATGGTTGCGTCCGTACGAGATCGTGGTTGGAATTATGTCACTGCTACCTACTACTACTACGAATCTGATGATATAGGATTTAGATGCATTTATCTATCACAGACCGCCACCTGTTTCAGATATCTTAGCACTAGATTGCAATCAAGGGAACAAGCCAAATAGAGCAGACCGAGTCTAATGCGACACGCTTCTCGATTCTAGAATCGAATCCTACGTTTAGCCCCTTACTTGAGGGTATAATAATATGCATACTTCATGGCCCAAGCTATATTTACCTAGATTAGGCAGCTACCTCTTTAAGTCGAACTTTGGATGATCATGTTAGTTGTGCCTCTTGTCTCCTCTTCCCTGCAGTTGCTTCATAAGTACATATATATGTAATAAGGCATGTCTAGAATTGCTTATAAGGTACTGCCGTAGTACCTTAGTGGGTTAGTACTAGAAATCCGGCCTTTTCGTTTGTCTGCTGCGTCAATCAGTACCTATCCTCCACTCGGGCACCGTATGCTGCTGTTCCTCTCACTCCATCACATGATGGATTGCATATGCGCGACTTAAACCCAGATAGGTATGTATTCAAATGTGTGCAGTGCGCTCTGCGCTCTGCGCTCTGTCATCTGTCTGCCAGACATGCAAGTTAATATTAGTCTCATGTGTTGGTTTCAATGGCTATTTCGATGCACGCGACGTGCTGTTGGCTTGCGCCTCCGCCCTGAATTGGAACTCATTATCTAGGGAACCACATACCTGGGCACGGATACAACATAATCTCGGTGCTGTGCCATCTGCCAGGATTCGTACATCGCAACCCTAGGCTGGGTAGTTCCCGCATGCTTCCCGCGTGGTGTTTGTGCTACGTGCCAGCGCCGCATCCTGTCATAGTCAGCTATCACGATCTCCGCTTGGGTTGCTACCCGACATTACCACCAGCCGGTTACCACGTCTACTGAGATCAACACCCGATCTTATGAGGTATGATGAGTGAAGAAATGGATGAATGGGTGTTGGTGCATTCAATTGAGACGGGACTGTGCTTAGGGGGTTGCAAGATGGACGACCAAAGTCCAGCCCCCCCTCCCCTCCTCCAAAGATAGAGCGGTCCTCCCCGATGCACCCCCGATATCACTTATCTTATCCGCGAAGAAGCAGCGTGCCCGCCGCGTGCTCTTCTAGAAGAAAATGATTGAAAATGGAATAAAAGGAAAAAGCACGGATAACTCGGGTATGGGTGACCCCGTGTGGGATCTAAAAGGATCTCCGTAACGCCGTTAGAGCCGTAAAAACAGGAAAAATTCTAGTTCGTAGGTAAATATCACCCGGAAATGCTGCGATTGCTCGCTCCCATTCTTATAAAAATGCCCCTCTGTTGAACTCCGCTATCCATTATCATATTTCGTGTCCGTTCGCAACCTGGGGTGTATTAGCTATGAGCACCATCCAGATATGATGACCAGGGAGAGATGAGGCTCATTGTACCTAGCATTCTGTGCCATCCTTATCATGATTAGTGATGGATTTCACAACCCGCTGCGTATCTCGTCGTTACGGCTTTGGGGCCGCCGCAGCTAGAAGGACTTGCGCAAGGGACGAAATTGTGCTGTGTGCAGCCACAGGTATAGCTAACAGTTATGCTTTGGCACATCTTGGGAGGTTGGACGGTGCTTGTAAGGCAGTGGTCTTATAGTAATTCCGCTACAAGTATGTTTCGTTAGCCAATTGGTGTTGTCTAATGCTTAAATCTATACGCACTTAGTGTATCAATGTAGTCGTTTATATGGCGACGCCGAGGAATATCGAAGAAGTGACTCAGGAATGGCCGTAACGCATACCCAATTGTAAAATGTATATGCTCAAGCGTATAGTAGATAATACTAGGGCTGCTGCTTCACGATGATAGCTTGTAATACACAGCCAAGTCTAGGTTATCAACAAGAGGGAGAGGAAGCATTTTATAGAACCGGCAGGCCAAGTCTGGGGCCAAGTCGTTCAAGAAGCTTTGCTCCTGTGTCTCAATGTACTTGGACGGCATGGCAGACGCAGTTTTGCTGTGAGAGAGGCTCACAGTTACATGTTGGTAGTTAGCATATATCTTGTTGTGCGGCCAACAGCAAAATGAGCACACCGATTACTAGGGGTTGGGCCATGTACTCATAGAACGTTACAAGAAGATACTTGGAGAAACTTGCAGATACTATAGATGTACATCATATCCGTTAGGACCTAAAAGAGTGCAGTCATAAGCCGTGGCCATGACGGATGTTGCAGTGCTAGCTTCCGCTTCAGCGGTATGGAGGTGTTTGGGGGAGTAAGATTGGATATCAGTGTTGCAAACACGAAGCCTGTAACTCTACGGGTGAACTAACAGGGAGGGACGAACTTCGCCGGAACGTATGTGTCGCTGCGCGAGCGGCTGCGCTTATAACGACTACTACCTAGATAGCTACTAACTAACAAGGACTACGGCGAGGATGCCTTGCCTCGGCAGAGTCAAGGAAGACTCAATTCACATCTGCAGCGCGGCAAATAGCCACTCATATGTCAAGGCGCGGTTAACTTGCAATATATGTCAGCAATTCTGAATGTGTTAGTAGATATAGACTCCATCGTTAGTACACTTAGCTGAACTGCTTGCTCGCTCATGATACCGGAAGTGACTCTCATTGGATATAGCCCCTTCCCGATTTTAATTATTGTTACAAACCGACGAGCTATGCAGACAACATAACCTGAAGCAGCAGGCACCAGCTACCTCGTTAAGCCCTACTACTAGTAGTAATTGGAGGTAACAGCACTATGCAGACCTAGATGCAAGTTGACTTTCTGCCTCCTAGAACGCCAATTGCAGAAACGGAATATCATTAGTCGAATTTTCTTTTAAGGGCAGTGACTCCATCCCGCCGGGCCCAACGAGAGGGTAATCCGTCCCGACTGACGCAACAAAGTGGGCTGTAGAGCTAACAGGAACTGACCCAGACCACCTGTCATAGGACCTGGTAGAGACGGCAAGTCAAGATTGTCCTAAAAAATGCACCGTATAAGGAGGTAAGCCAACTGCCTGCCTACCTACCTACTTAGATAGGTTAGGTACTCCTACATGTAGATAGAGAGCAGGAGCCAAAGAAGTTTATTGACACCATTGCTACGTAAATGCATACCTACCTACTTAAGGTATGTAGAGAAAGAGAGAGTGGACTCAGCCTTGAAACCAGGAGATCTGGCAAAGTAGAAAATGAACAGCTAATAGGACGGTAGGATTGAGATGCACTGCACAAACGACTTTACCTAATTAGTACTAGATCTGGAACACTAGGCAGGTACTGCTGAGATACCCTCCTATGTATATGCAATGCACTACCTACTTGCCTGCATGCTACCATACATATGTACTTACCTGCATGCAGCAGAGCATGCATGTCTTGCTTATATGTACCAATACAAGTGCCTAGGTAAAATTAATATGATAACCCGCCCAGAGACAGCTAGACGCGGTACCCAGTACTTACCTAAAGTTGCCCGAGAAGCATAGGTCCTCTGTCTCGGTACCTACACAAGGCAGTTATTGCCATCTACAGCCCTATAGTTCTTTCCCACGATTAAGACACAACTAAGCGTCGATCAAAGCAATAGCAAATCATGGGATCCCTTAAGCCGGTGTCCTCCCTCGGTCCACTCTCAATGTACTAGCATGAACAAGCCCACCTAGATGGCCTCATGTGGACGGCTATTAACGGGTCATTACCTACTTATCAAACTTCGCGGCTGCCTTTCAGCCTTAAAGCAAGTCCTTCATCAGTATAGTCCCTACGTATGTACCTTAGGTACGCACTTAGTTGTCCAACTACTCATCTACCTTGGAGACACAACAACAGCCGCATTATCTCTCTGCAGGGCATTATCACCGTAGTACGGTGTCATGGCTTCTGATTTATCCCGTGTGGAATGGTGTACAGTCCGGCCGATTACATGAGTAGCCCGATTGACACCTCCCCAGACTGCCATGTGCTGGCCCCGTCTCTACTACACCGGTGTTAGATCCTCGTAGAGGTCATATTACATATAGGTTAGTAACATATTGTACGACTCTGGCTCGGAGGTTTTCTTTTTCGATTTATCTCATTTTGCAGTGTTACGTTCCATACTTGTTCGTCCCGGATGTTGAACAGTATCAAACCCACCCGCCCCGTAACTTCTGGCGCCGCGCCTGAATTGCCAGCCATTTATGAATAAGGGTCGAAGAAAATGACAGAGTCACACATACCCAGATACATAGAGGCCACGACTTCAACCTTTGATCACACGTTTGAGAGTGTCACGAGTATCTCTTCTTCCGGCCTTTTATCAGATAAGCACTGTTACTATCCGGTACGACAGGGCGCCTTCTTGATGTGTGTTAGATATCAAACGACTTTGTCGATATAGCAGTGCTACATTTTCTTCAAGTGGTTGACCTAAGCACACATGATGAGCAACTTCTAATACCTATCAGCGCCGTTTTAAAGTTTCCTGGTTAGCTAGATCGGAGAGCTCGGGAACGTAATCAAGCACAGATCAATAACTACTCAGAGAGACCATTTTGTATCAAAGCTCCTTCTATGAATTTATACAACCAAGCGAGATGAAAAGCACGTAAAACCCTCCTGCTAACGTAGCTAGATAGATATATTAGCCTCCCATCTGCAGGCGCGGCCTCCTGTGACCTTGAGGGACCGGACGATCCAATGAGTCTCGCGATAAACCCGCCACTTGGGTAGTATCTTCTGGTTTTAAATATGCCTGCACAGTAGTTGATGTAGGTACATTCGCAAAATCAAAATTATAAGCAGCATATGAACTTTTCTCAGCAGCTATGATAGCTAACTCTCAAACCTCGCAACATATAAGTAGTAACAAGGAAGATGGTGTCAGATGTCAGCTAGAGTCGTTACTGGTATCATAAGGTGAATTTCAGAGCAGTGCGTTAGTCAGTCCATCGGGGGCATTCTAACGGGCGTGTGCTACGTTGTGTTGAACAGGCTCGGTTATTCTGGTGGGCAAGCACCACCCATTACTCTCACCTCTACCTATACGATTGTCTTAGCTAAGTTAGAGCTGTCATGTCTCATCACACGAATTAATCACCGCGAGAGTTTAATTTTCCGTCCCACCCATAAATCAATATAAAGCTGCCTTCTTCGGCGATGTAGTGCGTTCGAGGACTCGATGATGGTCGCGAAGGCTTTCCAGGTGTACCGACTCATCCTCCCTGCATAGAAGATCATCAAGTTTGGAATCAACTCCCCATAAGTAGAAATCTGTGTATTTTTAGTATGTAAGTGTTATAAATTTTTTTCGTGCGTGGCTAAGCTCCGGGATGAACGGTTACCGTTGGGGCCGTGCTGTGTGTGGCACAGCGGATCATATCCTGCCTTAACTTGGTATTTTACTATCGGCCCAAGAGCACTACCGGCTTGCTTTTTGGTTTACAAACGCATTTGATGCGATATTAGAGAGTGTGTTGAGCAATTCTTGGTTGGGTGGATAGCCAATGGAGAGCCGTGCGGCCATTTGATAACTAAGCGCCCGCATATAGGTTACCGTCCCCACAGGTCGTCGCCAGATCCTGGTGCGGGCTTCAATTGCACTCGTCTACGAGTGTTTATGAAATGATAGAAATAGGAACAAGGGGTACATCCAGCCACATGGGTCGGAGTAGGCTAGAGATAGATAGACCCTCTGAAAGTCATGTAGCCCATATGCCTACTCAACCTGGTCACTCCCTAGTCTGCCATGTGGGAGGATATGATACCACGGCGTTGGAGCGTAGCAATCCGATTCCCAATGTTAAACGACCAGAAGATCGATGCTAGCGGCCGTCTTCCCTCCGGCCCGGCCTATTCGTAGACCAGGTAACTAATTAGACTTCCCCTGAGCCTAACAGTACGGAAGATTAAGCCGGGGATGTCTCTGATTTATAGACTTACTCTATCCGGGGAGGAAACGAGTAATTGTCTTCCCATAATCTTACTTCCACCTTGAAGGATATGATGAGTATCCTTGATTTTTACGAATCGGAGTACAGTTCTTGACCCGTGTTCCAATGCCATCGCCCATATACTCCCCCTCCACAAGCCACCACCATATCCAAAATCTTATCTCCCCCATATTCCCCTTTTTTTTCAAGATATGTCACTGGAAACCATTTCTCTTTCAAGTTTTAATACCGCTTGAACTTCTACAAGGAGTTAAAAAAACAGGGCATATGTCCGTCCTTGGTCCTGGTACAGGCATTATAGCTATTGTTACGTGAGCAGTTTATGTGAGAAACTCGATGCTTTGGAGGTATAAGCCAGTTTCTGATTCACTTAAGTCTCCCAGAATGTACAGGAGCTCTCTCTTCTTTTGATTCGTCATAATACGCGACTCACCAATCATGAGGCTACTCATCTTCCTCAATTCAATGCAGTGAAGGAAGAATGGGGCGTGCGATGAAGTTCAGCTATTCAGGGTTTCTTTCGTTTCGTTGGCCCTCTACCACATTTATTCGGGCCTAGGTTGTCAATGGCTAGCTAGCTGGCTATAGACCGCAGGCCAGGATACCCCCTACCAGAATGAAGCCATTCCGTAAGTTCAAGAAGAGGAACAACAACCCCTCTCACGCCAGGCTCAGGGAACCAAAGCCACGACAAAACCGTTTGATATTGCCATTGGAGAAATCCAATGACTGCCCAAAGGGGTTCTCATACCAGTGAGTTTGTCAGCTCTTCCTCTTCCTCTCCGCATTATTCGGTCCCTAGTCCCGACCTCTAGCAATGCGTGACTAAGTGCTAAGGGGCTCGCAGAGGTCCCAACTGGCTTACAAGGTGCTCCGTATCTGAAATACCTAGTAGGTTTGGAGGCGCCCAGAGCACCAAGCCTGATAGCGCAGGGAAATGTTAGATCCGGACCTCTTGCACTTATCAAAAGCATATGAACTCTGAACTGTAACTTAGCTTAGACCCTAAGCAGATACGCATACGACGCGCGATCTGATGTTCGCGCTTAGGTAATAGCACCTGTCTGAATCCTACTCAGAGGTGCAAGCTTTACCCTCTGTCAGGCAATGCCACTCGCTACTTGCTAGAGCCTTCTAGGGAGAAATAGTTCGTATCCACGTTCCCTCACTCGGCGGGGGGGGGGGGGGGGGGGAAAAAAAAAAAAAATGAATCAAGATACTGTGGAATCTCTTATTCCTAGAACCCAAAGGTGTAGTCGAATCAAGTTCGTAGGATTCCCTTTGTTATCTCGGCCTTGATGTGCTTTGAGGCTTACCTATTCGAAGATCATGCTTGTATATGCTGCCCGTAGATATAAGAGTGCGCAGGTTGATTGTAGACGGCCACCCGCCACGTCCTGAGTATCACCTGATCAACGAAAGCGATCGGCGACGTTCTGAGTATTACATACTCTATTGAAACTCATCCCTTATAGACGTCTAACCGTTAAGTAGTTGATGTTTGCTTTGCCATCATTGACTAGTACACAGCAATGCTCTGGGGCTCAGAAGCTCTTCAAAGCTGATACGGCTCTACACTAATGCTTTTTAACAAGTAAAAAAGTTGGGTTTTTCTCATAGATGTCTGCAAGGTGCCTTGGTAATAGCCAGAGCCCCCAGTCGAGAACGTATTGACTGACAACCCATCACAGCAAGAGCATGTTATGAGCTAACCTACTCCGTTTGGTCTTACGATGTAGGTCAGGTAACTCTAGGCCCTACTTGGACTTAAAACAGAAGCGGCGAGCTCTGCAAATAACTAGTGCTACTATTTGCCGCTCAGCTGGGTAGTCCCTAGCTTCCTAGAAGGGGTGATCGTAGGTCATATAGATAGCATGCCTTTGAGGCTCGGGATGGTGTCTGTCTGTACATAGTTGCGGGCAGCTCGCCACGTCCGATACCCCCCTGAGAGGCTCGAGGCAATGTCATGCAGCATCCACTAGACGTTATATCCTATCATCATCATCATCGTTATCATCATATTCCCGACCCTTCCACAAATCCGGTCAAAACCTCCTCATCGAGAGATTCGATCCAGACAGGACATTATCATCTGTTTGCTAGGAAGTTGTTTCCCCCTATCTCCCCCCTTTCCACTTATCCTCCGCTACACATCTAAGATAGATATTCAACTATCTAGTCAGTATCTGATACTTAGGTTAAAACGGGCATGCGGCATTAACGCCGCCTTCCAACCACTTTTCTGATGAACCTTGATTGAAAATATCTTCCTGTTACGCCGTGATTTCTGTTCATAGCACCACTTGGTCCTGTATTCGATATATTCTCTATTTCCCTGTTTTTCTAATGGCCCATATTCTGTTCATGACCCAGATGTACTGGCACAATGCGTATTCTGCATACATAGATAGCTGTCTTGCTAATTACGGGCAGGCCGGAGTGTCACGGTACTAGGTTACGTCATGACCCTCGACTACTGGGGGCGGTCCCCTTCTGATGGCGATGTTTTCACTCAGACTAGAAACGAAGTGTGTGCTATATATTGGCTACACAAGCAAGCTACCTATCATATAGTCTTATGGCTTCTGGTGTTGTGACAACGTCATGCTATAAACTCATGCTTATCTTGCTGTTATCATAAGAGATGCTAGACTAGGCGATCGCTATCGGGGCGTGGGCGGGTTCTCGGAGAGCAAAAAGCTAAAATAACATTCGATCTTGTTGTAATTCAAGTGGTAGCTTCGATGGGCATTTCGCAATGTATGACTTTAAGTCGACTTATAAGCCTCTGATTTGGGAAACTACTATATCCGTTTAGCGCCGGCACGGTTACAGCGCGAAATGGAACCAAGCAATGCGGTGGGCCTGTTCTGGCAGCTCGTAGGATTTCGTATTAGGCCGCTGGGGGCTGCTCTCCCTCCCGAGGAATTCTCGTCAGCGGCCCAGGGTCAGCCAATCGTAGACACGACAGCGAGGTCAACGCTGTTAACTCAGCTTGTTGCCCGGCTGTTTGAGATCTCGTTGGAGCCGGAAGTTCGCGAGGTTTCATAAAGCTTAAAAGGAGCCGCATCTTTCTTCTCCACATCCCATCTGATATAAAATGGACGACATCAGGCCAAGATCAAATTGTCGTGTTGTCGACTCTTTTATGTGGATTTCGGTCCCTCTTTGCCGGGAACACCGGTCACCACTTGTGCCGACCGAGGTCTCCCCTCCTCCCCTCGTTGTTACTAGACCACACCCTCTGGACGTGGCAGGTGGCCCGCCCTAGGTTAGTCTACTTCCCTAGCCATAGGAGTCAAGCCAATTGCCCTAGTACTGGTGCTGGTGCGCGTAGGGCGGGAAAAGAGACGCCTAACCCCAGAACCCGGGGTCCCGAGGGTTATCCATTCTTACCTCCTATTGCCGTCTCTAACCTACCCATGCTGTGTTATGCTGCTTTGTGGTAGTTTTCGCCCATTCAACACCCCACGTGCAGATTCCATGGTCTATCTAGTCTGATACAACTTGCAGGGCAACAAGCTTCGGGGGGGAGCCAACCATGGCAAAAATGCCTGTGAATGTCGAGTTTGTGAGAGGCTAATCCATCCATCCGACTGGGGTTGGATATTCGCCATCAGCGTAATACCGCACAAGATGCGCGCGGGGGCATGCCTTCATCCCTTCCTATCTGCACGGTCTGCACACACCTGCACACTTTGCAGCTTTCGCTCACCATCGAGATAGGTATTACCATGCTGAGAAGGCCCTTGCGATTGTCGCTCCTCCCCGCCCCGGAAGCCCAGGCCCAAACAAATACTGTGCAGATGTACATCTGTACAACGGCGGTACCTAAGTACCTACCGTACTGCTTGCTAGCCAGCCAGCCAGCCTTCCGCGCCCCAGCAAACAAACAAGTAGCCAATCATTAGCGCCGAATCCCAAGGTTACTATGGGTCTCATAAGGTCATTGCTGAAACCCGCCAGACTTGCGGCACACCCAGTTGTCTTGGCGCTGGCACAGCGGTACATCCTGGATGTGCCTACACACCTCCGTTGCTGTACACACATCCGTACAGTAGGTACCTCCCTACGTCGATATCCACACCATCAATGACAGAACCTAATATCTAACTCAATTTCTAATTTGTAAGTCTTGGCAGCTCTTGTGACAGGCAACGATGGTCGAGTCTTTGTGGGGGCTGCCGGAGTTCACCAGTGGCCTGTGTCTTGGTATCTCAAAGACTGAACTGCGCATGCCGAGTATAAAGAGCGAGGTCCTCTCTTGTTTCTCGTCCGAGTTGCTCTTTACTTCCCAACCAAGCCAAACTTAAAAGCCCTGAACAACAGTCAAAGGAGTTGCACCCACCTAAGTACGAATATCAGCCGAAGACACAATACCTTTCTACACACTACCCATCTTGCAACAACTTAGTCCTACTATTACCTACGTACCTCACCCTAGACACACGGCTATCCAAGCAAACCTACCAAAATCTATCATCACAATAAACAAAATGTCTCCCTCTGAGCAGATCGGCAAGAACGTCACCAAGGTCCTGCCCAGGCCTACAATGTTCCTCTCACTTGCGCCCGAGACCTCGGCTTCCTATCCTACTGCCCAGGCCATCAAGCCTGCCGCCACCACCACCACCACCCGCCGTAGTTCCAGCGTTAGCAGCAGCAGCAGCAGCGGCGGCAACGGCAGCCTGCGGGTCCTCAAGCTCGGGCCTGTTCACTGGGGCGAGCACCCTGGTGAGCACAAGGAGGATTTCTACGAGGTTGCTGTCGAATAAATCAAACGTCGATTCGAAGCTAGATCCTACTCCCTGCTGGACACAGGTTGTGTACTCGCACTTCTCAACGTCCCGACAGTGCAGTGTACACTCGGCATATTTTTCATTTCTTGTTTTAAAATGATCGATTTACATCTTCAGCTACCACTGAAGCTTTACGAAAACACAAATATCCTCGTCTCTCAAATTATATGAGTAGCGCGAAGCGCCTCCGATTTGAAACTTTGTTTTGACTTTTGTTGAGGTTCATTGGGGATCAGCATATACTTCGGGCGGCGTTTTAAGAAACTTGGCCGCAGGGAAGGGACAAACAGATGTCTAAAGTCGGGAAAATCCCCGATCTCCTCGTTCCATCAGTTGGGGGCATCACGAGACGGGAAGCGAGCAACAGTGAAAAAAAAAAGCTTGTATTTCAATTTGGGCCTTGCTTTGGGTGGCGTTCTTTGTTCCTATCTCACCTGATGATGAATGGAATGGACTGGGCTTGCTTGAGTTGTTGGGAAGGATGCAACACGAAATAGAGTGACAAAAAGAACTATAGCGCAGAGACTGAAATCAACCAATAACCCTCATTTCTTGCTTCTGTACCTACCTGCATACTACCTAACAGATACCTAGAACAGAAATAATTATTTTTATTAGTAAAATTATAGACGTGTTATCTAGCATTGCTGCCATATGCTTATCTCTATTTTGCCTAGTTTTTCTAATCCTTTTTTCGTTTAAACCGTGCCGTACTATGTACATTCCATGCATAAGGTATATATGCATAGTGTTCGACGTTCTATTCTGCAATGCTGGTTACATGGACCTGTGATCACGGGGCCTTGGCGGGGCTTGGGTTCCTTAGAGGGCTAGAAGTCAAGATGGGATCTAATCTTGGCATATGCAGTCCGTCTCATCATTAATAAGGCATCTACAGTACGTATTTTCCACCCTATCTAAAATACCTAGGTACAGCAGTACAGTAAACTCCATATGGTACGTAGATAAGCGATGGTGACCCCATCACATGCGCTCAGCCTAATAATATATTTGTAGCTAGCAGGAGTACCATTGACAGTCTATTTGTCCTGTCCAGAATCTAAGTTTGCCGTGGACTAGTAAACGGTAAGCAGGTAACTTGCTAGCCTATTCACACGCTTTTGCTTGTTGGCCGACTTTCACGTGCTGGGAGGGGGAGGGGAAGAGAGAGAAAGAGACGTGAAAAAAAATAAAAAAAATTTTCGAACAGAAGGGGGAAAAAGACGCAACATGCAAGATGGCCATCTTGTCACAATCCCTTACCACTGCAGCCAGTGCAGGTTAGGTGCAAGCAGCTTACTTGCCTCCTACAGCATAGGTATTACGTCTTCCTATTAGGTTGTGTAGTATACTGCACAGCTGTACTGGGCAGTCTGACAACCTATGTACCTACCTATACGCCGTGGCGGAGAGGAAAAGGGAGAGTGAAAGAGGGAAAAACAGACAGGGGAGTTCTTGGCATCCAGACTTGGCTTTGCTTGGCCGCGCTGCCAAGGAAAAGACACCCTTGTCGGGATCTGTGTTGCCCAACCCTGTTCCTAGCTACTTTACCTCCTTGAAAGGTTCTATAATCAACTCTCTAAGCCTTAACAGGCAAACGATTCTGATATCTACTGCGGTTGTGCTCAAAAGTACTACTGAACTTAGCAGGCTGGACTGCCAGAATCCTTGCAGCTCATCCTTTTTGGTGTTTTTCCTCCGTGTCCGTTCTTCCCCCTCTCTCCTTCTACCTCCGGGGAATAGGACCCCAGACTCCCCAGACGTAGGTAGCCTAGGCACCGACAATATGTAAATGATAGATTTCGCGTTTTGTAACGAGGGGTGTCCGCATAGAACAGCCACATACGGTAATAGAGAGGAGGCGGTGTCTGGACGTTTCCAGCTGTCTCCTACTCCTCCCATTGGTACAAGGAACTGGCCCTTATCAGATGGACCGTATTTATCTGCCTACATACCCACCTACCTACCTACCTCCCTAACAAGCCCTGCCAGGCTATCACTACACAAAGTGTGTAGGTTGTTGTTCTACCCACGAAGATGCTTCACATGCTTTTTTCTGTTTCTCCGGGGAGGGTATCAACTGGTAGGTCATAACACCCGGGTCCATGTGAGTGGTACTGCAATGCTCCCCCAGCTACATGCGCACACTTAGGTTGGTAGGTAGACAGAAGGCAGCAAGGAAGCAAAAAAAGGGCGCCTACTTGAAACCAGAGGTAGAGATAGAACGGCACAGAATACTGAGTCATCAGAGCCAAGCCTTGTAGCAAACGTCTTGGCAAACTTTCTACTTATGGTGGTGTCTTGCTTGACGCCCACAGCTGTACGGTCCCTCCGGGTAGCAAAACTCCGTTGATCATTGCGATTCTTCGCGCCTGCCGGGTACTCAGACTTTTTTTCCCTTACATGCCTAGGCCGAGTGAGAGAAAACGCCAACGTGCATCATACTAAATACAGTAAATATCAACAAGATCTTGGCTACATGCTCGTTCCGTCTTGGCTGCCTACTTAGATGCAGCATTAATATGCATGATTATGAACACTTATTTGGTTATACGACAGACGGTCTTGGGCTTCTTTTTCCCTTCTTTATTTTCAGGTGGGTAGCTGAGTTGGTTTGGTAGGAGACAACGGCTCTCACCGAATGCAATGCTCATCCCTCCTACTTCTAGATTCCTTGGGTACTATCAGATTCATACCTACTGTCCATAGCCGAAGGAGTATACTTAGAAAAACCGCACTACAGTACAATACAACAGTAGGTCGGTAGCCCCTCTGATCAGCAGAAGCTCTCACACGTGTCTCGAGTTCTGTCGATAAATGCGTCATAAAGGCTCCGACGTCACGGTTCACACGGTTCGCGCCTTCGAGGACCCCTAGTTTAACATACCTGCGTTGCTAGCTACAGTAGCTAATCATAATCCATATACATAAAATGAAGTAGGGTAAGATTCGTAAACCGCCAAGACGTCACATCAAACCTATGAGCTCTAGCTCTAGGGTTTTCCCGAGCCTTCTTTTATCATTGTCGTTATTGCTGTCGTTATCAGGACCGTCGTCATAGATACTGTAATGTAAAAAGAGAGTGGCTGTGGCAAAAGGCCAAGCAGCGATACAGCTAATAATAAACTTACTAGCCAGATAATATACCTACCTTGGACAGATGTACTTCAGGCCGCGCGGTTGACAAGAATCCTTCGAAGGCAATCTGATAGATAGCGACAAGGGAGCGATGACGAAAGAGCATAAGAGTTATGTACTTGTGTACAGAAGTAAGTAAGCTGCATCAACAGCCGAGTAAACCGAGATGATAATCCCTGAAGCTTGGTATGTATCTTACTTAGCCTCTCTTCTCTAACCTTAACTGTGCTCGTAGCTTATTCTGTCTTACCTATTCTGTTTCTACTGGTAGTGGTAGTGCTTCTTTTACCATTACAGGCGAAAGTCCAAGAAAATACCAAGAAAATACCAAGAAATACTAAGACGCGCCGTCTCGGGACTTGCGGTTGTGAGGGAGAATCTCTTGCTAGTTTGCGCTCAGGCACAGATTGGCCCATTTATTTGACAGGTGATTGGCATAGGTACAGCGTACCTGGCTGGCTGCCTGATATGTTATTGATATCGCAATACAGATGTAGATGTTATCAATAGGCATGGATAACGAGTACGATATCATTGCTTTGTTATCGTCATGATTCGATCTCAGCTAGCTATGCGCATCTCACCCATATGTAGATACAGTACACAGGTAGGTATGTGAAGGAAGCGTTCAGCTACATAGTGCGCAAAAAGAAGTGGCTACAAGAAGCGTCATCTCATCTCATCTTATCTCATCCGTTTAGGTTGAAACGTCCCTTGGGTAAAGCATTTCCTACTCGAGGTTAGCTGGAAGTCCCCTACTGTTTACAGTCCCGCATCTAGAAGGAATAGGAACGCTCCTGATAAGAAAAGGTGTGAGATCCTTCTGGAGCTTCTTTGAAGATCACTGAATACGGGGAGGACCCTTGAACCGGCGTAACAGTACCAAGTGCGCAGAAACGCCTACAGTCTCACCTCCGACGACCGTTTGTCCTTACAGTAAGGTACGTACAGTACAGCTGTACATAGATACCTAGGTTGTGTACTTCACAGCCCTTGTTACCCCGTCCTTGACCATTCCCTGTGCTTGTTGTTCATCAGCCGAAAGCAGAACAAGCGCCCCGGGCCGCTGCCTGTAGGCATTGCTTGTTTGCTAAGGTTCTTGGCCAATCATCTTGGCTCCTATCATTGCGCCTTCAGTAAATAACGCTATTTCCCCGCTAAATATGACACAGACTTTGCCAAATACCTACCTAATAGGCACTATGTTGAACACTGCCTTCGCTAGCCGTAGCTTATAATCCGTCTTGGTTTTCCGGCTGAGACGCTCATTTCAATTTTTGGTCACGGGATGTTGGTCACGGGATCAGACCAGTCAGTCGTAGAACAAAACAGACACCTAACTACCAATGAAGGAGAACAGGATACAGCCGTAGAGCGCTTAGATAGGTCCTACTATCACGTATGTTCATAGTAGATGGAAGTACATATGATATGATTTCATCTGTGGCAAAAACAACCCCTGGTTTCCACTACCTAGCAGGTAGTAGTACCTCGGCTGTACCGGCGGTTAGACATTACAGGAGAGATACACCCAAACGGTATAGAGTACTGTGTACCGGATCCGAGAGGGTGGGATCCCCGCAAAACCGTCAAATGCACCAACCTAGTCTTCCTGTCAAGCACGTGCCGGCTGGCTGAAGCACGTTTCGCCGTTCGGTCCATTCCTTTCTTCCGCCCTCCGCGTCCACGCTCTGTTTATTTACAAGCCGATGATAAATTACCTAGATAGGTACAATAGCAGCACATGATCGCTACTAACGGGTTGAGGCAGAGTACAGTACCGACTAACTGCTTGCTTCGCACTCTCAGATGACAACATACCTAGTATTTTAGGGAGGGATGAAGCTATGCGGGCAACACATAGTTGCGATTTCATTTTTGTTTTTATTTATTTTCTTCCCCACCATCACCCCTCCTTTTAGTCTTTAACTCTACTTTACACCCAATATCAAGGGCATGTTGTATGCGCGTGAGCAAGGAATCCGGCAGGCAAACCCTGCTTACAACCAAAATAATACCAGTAGAATATAAAAATGTCGCAGATTATTAGACTAGAAGCCTAGAAAAAGCGTTGCACGTACATACATAAGGCATGACGCCTGCACGCGAAATCTTCGATGCAGGTTAATGAAAGATGGTGTGGAGGGGGGGAAGAAGGGGTGTAAGATTGGTAGGACAGGATATGACTTTCATGGGAGAGAGGAGGGAGGGAGAGAAATGCCTCAAGCAGGCCTATGACGGATCGTGCGTGTCGGGTCTGGCACGACGAGGGTACCATTGAGTCCTTGCCCGTGGGAACGTCTCTCTCTCCCTCTGTAAGCTGAACATGTGCGTGTATGTATGCATGATGCATGGACGGACTTAAGTTGAGAGTATAGGTGTAGGTATTGTAATAGGCGACGGTTGTACCGAGAAAGGTCTAGATCATCGAAAGAAACAAAAAA
>Ga0247782_1000087_pt1 | contig 127131 bp, 92 predicted proteins | sample UWRJL019104C5_FD_179928 | JGI IMG/M metagenome (GOLD analysis project Ga0247782, IMG submission 179928) | Plant litter microbial communities from Arlington Agricultural Research Station in Wisconsin, United States - UWRJ-L019-104C-5 | ecosystem: Environmental > Terrestrial > Plant litter >... | reverse complement strand
TTTTTTCACTCTATCTTCGAATTTTTTTCTTTCAGGTGTGTGGTGTGTGCGGGTAGGATGCCGCTAGGTAAGTTAAGTAAGGACCGGGGACGGCCCGTCTGTGCATCTATCTTGCTTGCGTCTGAATGAACGAACTTGAAATCGTAAACTCAAACATGTTTTGGTCGGTCCCCTTACAGCATACATACATAGGTGCATATCTCTTAACCGATCTCTAGATACAATTATATACCAGGTACGTATTGTGCATGTATGTGTGTCATCGCGAATTTACCACCTATCTAATACAAACAAATTCTTGATGTTCTTTCAATTGGAGCAACTGGGAAAGACGTTCTCAAAAGAAACAAAACCAAAAATAAAAATAACTCCCTTCTTAACTATGTCTGGCCTAGTACAAGATAGCAGGGCGCAAGATAGGCAGGCAAGGGAGATAAATACGGTATTTCGCATCCCAAATTGTTCCAGGTGGGTTAGATGCCGATGCAACTCTCCGGTCTCGTCCGAGGATCGAACGACGCAGCGACAACCCTCTTTCTTCTCCTTCCTTCCTTCCTTACCTGTCTAGGACGAGAAAAAAAGGGAGAGAAATTCTCCGGATGCGACCCGTTTTACTTACTAAGTATCTACCTATTAACCTAGGAGAATTGGAAGGTGGATATACTTCCTTCAGGTAAGGCAAAGCAAGGCAAAAGGCCTCAGGCAGGGCAAGCGCAGGGCTTTCTCAGGAGTTCCGTAGGATTCACTTGCCCGCCCTGTCATATGTGTGAATGGATGTATATGCACATATTGTTTTCAGCTGCGATGTACATACTTGCAGAGTCGAGAACATGAACCTAGTTATGTACGTCTATGTATGTATGTATGCTTGATCTAACTAATAATAACCTACTTGTACATACATACATACATACATATGTAATATGAAAATTTTGCTGTTTCAGGGGGAGTATATTGTTGTTGTGAACAAGGGCAAATAGATCAGAAATTGTTAACAAGATCGTAGATCATTCTATCTGAAGATCTCATTGCCGTAATTACCTGACATACTTATGTATGTATGTGCCTTATCTGTCTATCTATGTGCATATATGCGAAATGACTACCTACCTTCACAATCGAGGGACCATTGGGAATCTGTTGTGATTCCTTACATCCCCCGCTTCAGCTTCCTTTCATCTCATCATGCCATCCTCGGCATATGATGGCAAGGGGGTTGACGGGACGGGATGGCTTGATGGCTTGATGGCTTGATGGATGGACGGGGCTGGCCTTTCATCTAGATACGTATACCTATACGCCTCTGCCCCTACCTCTTGCGCTCTATGTCTTGCCTTGCCGCGAGTAGATAGATAGTACCCAGGTATACTTTCGCTTACTGGCTATTTGTAACCCTCCGAACGACGACGGCGACGGAAAGGCAAGGGTAAGGGTATTGGGGGTAAGGGGGGTGGGCTCCAATATTGATTGGTTGAAATGATCCTGACCTCACGTCACAATGCAATAGAGAGACAGACAGACGGTAGCCGCGCGCGGGTGAACCGAGCAGAGCGTCTGTAGCGTCTGCTGCAAGGGAGATTGCGTATGTCTCCATGTAATGTCGATAGACAGTTCGAACCCCCAAAGTTGCGAACGGCATGAACTGGTCCCTGCCTACCTGGCTACCAAAACTACTTCTCTACTAGGGTAGGGTGTAGAGATAGATAGCATTGCGACGCAAGCAGGCAATAAGTATGTAGCTAAATGGGTAAAGTAAATAGACAGGTGAGTGAGGTTGGGGGAGGAGGGTTGCATTGTCTACCTCCACCTTGTTTCCCAGCGTTGTATTCCGCGGGCGCTGCGCCTCTCTCTTGCTCCTGCATTTGCATTTTTTCGGACAGGCAAAGTAACACATTGGGCGAAAAAGATTAAAAGTTGAAGACATACACACAGAGAGCAAGAATGAATGCGACGCTATTGCGTAGGTGAAATGCCACAGTTTCGTCAATAGCCTATCTACCTACCTACCGGCAAACGACTAATAGATAGGTATGTAGGATTTGCCGGGCTGGCTGGGTTATTGAACCTGAGACCTCAACTTCTCGAACCAAGGTACCAAGGTGGGCGATGCGCTCCTTCACCTAAATAAATCGCCGTTCGCTGTCGCCGATAGGTTCCTGGCTTCCTTGCTGCTCGATGCGGCATGTAGTTGAATGGATTGTAATGTATGGGGGTATGTGTGTTGCATCATCCCGTATCTCCTGCGTCCAACTGCGTAGGACGGGAAGTGGGACATGGTAGCATCGTGAATAGTAAACACAGGTCGATCGCGGCGTAATAGGCCAAGTTGTATGTACCATACTATGTTATGTGTGTTATATGTAGGTCATTGGAAGATCAACCCATGACGGACAGGCGGGTCGAAACAGGTGAGTGAACAAGGACCCCTTTAATCAAGGTCGTTTCGTTCGAACCTCGGCACCTTGGCCACAGAATTGTCTGGGGTAAAAAGCAAAAAAAAAACCCACTTCTGATGGTGACAGATGGTCTTTACCTCCGAGGAACGCGCCCCGTCCCGCACTCTTCTCATGTAGATAGGTATATTGTATGGAGTATGTTTTAGTTACTAAGTAAGGTAGGTAGATGAAAGGAGTCAATTCTTCGTTATTCGCGCACCTTCGCATCGCATCGCATTGCATCGAGAATCTCTCTCACCTGAAAATGGTCCGACGATCTGCCTAGCCTAGGTAAATACTCACTTACTATCGGAACACGCTCCACTTGTCCATCTAATAATAATTACATACTTACAGTAATTCGATATTCCTTTGTTCCTCTTGTGCTGTTGGATATTTCCACTTCTTGCTGCACGTTGGTTATCCATTGTGGAGGCGTCAGAGAGAGAAGAAGAAGAGGAGGACGAAGTGGGCGCCCGCTCGTCATCCAAACACGCCCGTAGCACGGCGATCCGTATATAGAGCACAGCCATAATTGCTAATAACCAACGACGATGCCGTTCTTGCCTTATCTACGCTGTACCTCAAACATCTCACGGTAACCGGCATCTATCTATCTATCCCATACCTATCTAAGCGCTGCTCGGTATACCTTTTATCAACTAACTCATGGAACCTACATACATGCGTACATACAACGTACCAAACAACCAACACCTGTGATGTGATGCGTAAAAGGCATGAACTTACTAGGTTGGACACTAGTACTGGGTGAGGATAGAGAGCTTTTCTCGTTGAAAAAATTCAAAGTACCTCACAGCAGTTTATCCCCGGATTTTTCTTAGGTCTTTCTTTGGCGGTCTGCCTAACTGTACCTTACCTACTACGTATGCAGTAAAAGTAGTGCGTCGTTGACGATGAGCTTGTCCTCTTTGAGCTCTAGGCACCTTATCTCTATGACGGGGTAAGCAAGGTCAGGCCCAGGCTTGGGCTTGGGCTTGGTAGACAGGCAGACAGCGTGAAGAAGTTGGGTATGTGGGTGGGCTGGGGGTATGTATATCGAGTTATGAAAAGGATTAAATTCCTACTACTGTAAATATGTATGGAGGAAGGGGCAGAATTGCCTTCACCCCAAGTTCATATTTTTCTCTCCATCTTTCTTTCGACCCGCTTGCGCGCGTCTATTCGGAGAGTTGATTAATTCACAAAAGGTTAAGCAGGAGGATACGGAGAGGCAGCTATACCGTAGTTGGTCTAGGTTCGAAGTTGCTCTACATACATACACACCTTGTTACTGTAATAGGAAAACCAGCTGCTCTGCTGAGCATATCTGCTGGAGTGTGTACATACAGCAGGACATATCATGAGGTTGCAGGTGTGAGTGTATACGTAGTTGATGTTGTTGATGATGCATGAACACGCTCGGGCGTCTACGTAGATACGTTGCGGGACGGACGACCGATCCTGTTCAGAGCGTTTCAAGTTAATATGAAATACCTACATATTAAGTTGACCATAATGTATAACCTGGAACTATAATTATTTTAGAGAATGTATGAAAGGGGTATGAATCGGATGAAAACTCATCGTGAGCCTTATTCTTATTACATACATTTAAGGTCTAGGATAGTGAATCTCCTGTCCGGACAGCGTAGCACAGCTGTGCAGAGAGGCGACTGACACATAACAGACGACGAAGCTTCACGTTCATATTACTATGTACATATATAGAACATATAACCATGTGTATACTAGAGTTATGTTGTGTTTCCTTAGTATGTTTATTATTGTTGTTGTTGGCGATTTTGTACCTTGCAGATGCTGGGTATCTCCAGCCTAGCCAGGCCGCGAAAAACGGAGGCCGTATACCCTGTAAGTATGCGACCTGGCGACCGTTTATTGGTTAAGAAGATACCCTTGTACTTTTCCCTGTCCCTTCTGTTGTCCTACTAAGGATGTATGCTAGGTACGTGTACTATGTAGAGAACTCTTATCCATAAACCAGTCTAGACTAACTGAACATTGAGCTCGATTCGAGAATTTGAGGCTTGAAAAGTTTCCACTAGGCAAGGACATATGTATGTGTGTGCTGTGCATCACAAAATAGAAAGATATGGAAGAACTGGAGACCGGGGACTGAGCCTGGCCCAAGCCAAGCCAAGCCAAGCCTAGCCAAGCCAGAATAAAAGATGCAAATGCAAACAACTGCATAAACTGTGAAACATATGACCTAGATCATTACCTAATACCTAGGTATTACCATCTATTGTGCAACTTGAACTTGGAGCGAGTGGACTGTGTAGTACTATGCAAGTATGCGAGAAAGGCGAATAAGAAACCTTAGTTTTTTTTCACACCATGGTGATGCCATATCATGCCATTTCAATGCTATATGGGACTTGCCGAACCTATATCTTCAACTAAGTAGATCACAACAGAAACGGGATACATGGTTAAACTATCGTGGCCGACCCGTTAGGCGCAAAAACATGGCTCCGGTTTGTGAAGGCTTGGCTATCTAGCTACGCTAGGTACTTAATAGGTGGCATTTTAAGACCCCAAAAAGTTTCACTTGAACGCGTGGGGGGTTCTTCTAACCTACCTAGAGCATACTCACAGGCTACAACTTATGTGCAGGCTGACATATTACCGGCATGGCCCAGACCTTTCGAGATTGAAAAAGTCAGTTAACCTGTTTTCATTACTCCCGTATTATCTGGTATACAGAAATTGGTACCTGATGAGATTGTAAGGTTTCATGATTGATAGACTGCTGTATTAACTGTCCAGGATTTTCATCGATTTTATGCCGTTATGCTAAGCACGTTTAGTTCGTGTATGAAGGTTTTGGCAGTGTGGAGGCTGCGACGTGGACACATTGAGGTACTAAAAAGGATGTCATAATAATACTGTAGTAAACAACTGGCAGTTCATCATCCTACTGCCTAGTCCTCTACTGTACATGGTTCACAGTGTCCAACAGAAAATATGGTGAACGTCCAAGTCAGAAGTGAGTTAGAGGGCGTGAACGTAAACATCGATATGGATCTCGTTCAAGAAATTCTAAACACTAGACTCATATAGTATTAGTTTGTTACTGTCGTACCTGTCCAGTCCTAACCACGGGTTGCCTGTCACAGACCCTCTTATTTTCCTCGGTTATCTATGGGGATCAAAGCTTGGCCTTTGAACTTTTTTTCTCCTCCGTTTCTTCACCGAAAGCCGTATCATCACATAAACTACAGCCTACAGGTAATTCATACACCGATTGCGTGGTCGGGGCGATGGAAGCAGGTAGGCAAATAGGCAGACAGAACAGATATGAGTTGCCTATCACAATAGGTGGTATCATCACCATTGCCGGCGGCATCGGGGTCTAAGTAGGTACCTACATAGTTGGCAAAGGGAACAGCCGTGCAAAAATAGAAAATGGAAAATGGCGTTTTATTCGCTTAAGGATCGCTTAAGGATCACTTATCGAAGGAATGTACAACAACTGGGCATATGTATTGTCGTACATACGAGATGTAGGCATCCTCTAGATAGGTAGGCGCTCATATCACGGCAGTACTTTTGTATGTAGGTAGTTGTAGCTTATGTAATGGCCTGAGAGCCGCGTCCGCATACCACCCGCACTGAGTCCGCTCTACGGTACAGACGCATCCAGCACTGTACATACTATCACTCTCATGGGTGCCTATGCCAATTAACCTACCTAATCAAGGTCCCACCTAGCTTAAAAGTGCCTAGGTAGGTACTGTAGGACGTTGAATTGGTGTCACACTTTGTGACCGAGTTTTCGGTGCCTACAAAATGGAAATTTGGGGCCCCATTGTGACTCATGTCATAGAATACTAGAAGACACATCCTCATTAAAAGATTACTTGTTAACCGACCGAGCAAATGAGAGCAAAAACAAACTACCAAGTATTTAGTCAATTAAGCGGAACTGTCTACCTATTTACAGTACTGTGCTTTTCGAGCTTTCAATTTTGCGGAGGCTACCTATCTGAGACTGACTGCCAGCCATGCTCAGAGCCTCAAACACAGTCACACTTGTTGATTGATACCCACCTGCCTATGACATGCCTACACAGGGCGATAGGTAATATCAAACTAAACTTACATGCCTATGTACATGCTAGGCGAAATATACCGCTCTACTACTGTGTTGCTGCTCCGTTTGGCAAGTAATTGAAGGGGAAAAAAGTTTTTCGTGTTACAGTGTCGTGTCTAGAAACGGACGGGACTGTCTTACGATATTGCCCTTTGTCCGACTAACCTAAGTGTAAGTACAGTGCTGCTTACAGAATTCCTTCTCGAAGCCCTTGTTTTGTCTGACCTTGTTACCTCATTCTTTTTTACTGTCTCACAACAGACAGACAGATCCTCGACCTCGACCTCACCGCTGCGTTGTGTTGTGTTTCGAGGCTAGGGGATACCTAGGATACCTACGTTATGTGCTTGGAACTCTGAACCAAAAAGCTCATATTAACTGTGTCTACCCGAGTCAAAGGACTCACGTATGTAAGGTACTTCTGTAGGCAATATGTGTCGTATGTATGTCAAAGTATGCTGTACACAAAAACATCTACTATGTAAACGGTCTATGTATGAGCACAGGGATACCTTGATATCTTATGTAAGTGGGTAGGTGTGTACGCATCCATGGATATTGAATGCGATGTCCAAGCCAGCTGTCAACAAGCGGAGACCAGTCCGCTCGGGGTGTACGTAAGTAAGATAACAACATACTGTACCTACTATGTATGCAAGTGATGCGAAACTTGCAACAATACTAATTGTAGTCTAGCCACCTAGGTCCTAGTCAATACCGACGACCTGTTATCGAATTTGCATTGACAGGTGTGTAAGTAAGTACATATTACCAAGTCAGTACGGTGCTGACACCCTAACCTAAGATTGCCAATTGTTACGGGACGGGGTTCCAACAACCTATGGAATGGAATGATGGATGAAACACGGGCGGAATGGCGATGGGGTCTGCCAGCGTTCACTGGATCCTTTCCTATTCGTCCTCGGCAGAAGGCCTGACTCTGATAATAATAATAATAACAATAACAATAAAATAACTACAGTATAGCGGCAAGCATGCCAGGTTATCTAAAACTACGTTCCTGTAAGTAAGTTGAAATTTTTTTTCTCCTCATCAAGATGAGTGAGTAGGGACTTAAGATGAACAATTCAGAGTGAATACCACACAACATTGTGACATCTGTTTAAAGTAGGTAAGTAAGCAGCTGAAAGGGTAATGTTAGGCATGTACAGCTACTGAACTGACATCTATGTATCTCCACATTCGACGAAGAAGGCAGAATTGACTGGGCTGAGTCGCTTCCTAGGTATCTGCCTACCAGCCGCGGGTGGATACGAGTAAGCAGAGCTCCGAAAGAATAGCGATTGGAGACTTGAGAGCGTGTCTTTAGAAAAAGAATAACATTAGACTAGCTTCTCTACCAAACTGTATGTATTTTCTTAGGAATTCCATGCGTCATCTAGATGTTTCTAATTTGACTACTTACTTACTATAGGTATTTGATGACTACAATGAGGAGAAAAAAAAATTTTCTTGTCCGAATTCGATTTGAGGATAAATTTACATTAATGATGGGGTTTCACTCAGCCGGCTCTCTCGCCCGGGAGGGGCAGATCAGTACAGGGCAGGGCAGGGCACAAATGGCATGGCATGGCACGGCCCCACGGAATCTCATGAGATCGCCCGATTGACGAGGAATGAGATGAGGTGAATGTGAAAAGAGCAAGGGACTACATTGTAGATTGCTTGTTTTACTGCCTGAGGCCGGTACTGGGCTTTTTTCATTCCAAAAGCTAAAGCTATTATGGGCGCCATAAGGCTAAGGCTACGGCTACGGCTACGACTCTGACTCCGCTAAGGCTAATGACAACCCCCGGTGTCCCGTGTTGGACTTTGCCTCAGCGGAGAATTAATACTTTGCAACTTATTATAGTTCTTTTTTTCTCTCTCTCATATGAACTCGCTAATAACCGTCCCGCCTTTGCCTTCCCTTGCCTTCACTTGTTGGTCGGTCCTTGGATGCCTCACTCAAAAATCAATCAATCTAAGCGAAATGATCCATGCCCAAGGAAAAAAAGGGCCCCATTACCTACCTATTCCTTTGCAAACTCCCTACATATCAGGCTATCAATTGTGCCACGTACTTTGTGAAAAGGGCACACAGTAAGTAAAGCCCAGAGTGAGACGTGAGGGGCAAATATCGTCCGTCCTTCGTCCTTGAATTCTGATGCATAGTGTTCCCACATTGGGTTTGAGGGCTTTTGTCCGAGAGGCTCTCTCTCGCCTTCAATAAACTAAATAAGTATGTGCATAGTTAGGTATGTAGTCTAGATTTATTTGCTAGTAGGTATAACATAAACAAGATTGGGCATTGAACGATGAACAATCATTCATTCTTTCAACCCCGCTATGGATGACCACTTGTCATCATCACGACGGTCACTTCCACTTCCAAAAGGTCTGGGTCTGGATATCTACTCACTCTTGGCAAGCTGCCAATGCTGAATAAGGGAAGAAAAACATTACTTGCAGAGTACCTAGCCCCCGACTCTCGGATCTAATGAAACAATAGGCTACTAGTAGATATGACAACTTTTTTTATACGAGAGAGCGAAAAGAAAAAAAATTTGTCTAAGACATGCTTGTGAAGGAGGCATCGGAACGTTCCGCAATTGGCCATGAAATCTGTCTATCTAAGAAAAGCTGCGTATGTAATACGTACAGTATAGTACATTACATACGCGGCTCTCAAACCTGTCTTGTCTTGTCTTGTCTTATCTCTTCTTATTGAACCATGGCATGTTATCAGCCCAGCCCTCGAGTGAGAAACACGGACTTGTGCGTATAAAGTAGGAAGGAATCCGAAGAACGAATGAAAAGCTCATTTTTTTTCGCTGGAACCCGAAACTTCATCAGTTCTGATAATGATTGATCTGAACCCCCATCGCCGAATGGGGCCTGGGAGAAACGGTACGTAAGCCAACTCGTTCGTTCCTCGGAAGTGAAGGAAAGGGAAGGGGAAGTAAAGTAAAGTAAGCACTTAACCTAGGCTATAGGTAGGCTAAGGCAAAGGGCGATAAAAGGGTATTGAGGCACGGGACTGGAAAAACGTGGCATAACGGGCACGTAGAAAGAGGAGCACCGCGTCACGTTAGTGATTAGATCGGGCTTCCGACGAACGAAGGAAAAGCGAACGTCCGAGAGGACCTATGATATGCTGTAGGCGAATGAGAAAACGCTGGTAAACCTTTAGGCCGCGGGATTCCCATGTAGGTATCTGGTTATTCGTTTCGGCCTGGCCTGGCCTGGCCTGCCTCATGGGCTAGGTAGGCTAGGCAGGCAGGTAGGTAGGTTAAGACCGTTCGACCTCCGACTGGGCAGTTCAGCTACCGAACGAGCTCCATTCTGTGGCATAAGTGTGAGAAGGAAGGATATTTCTTTAACCTAATACCCAGACCATAGATGTATGTATATGCATGTGTGTATGCATATCCTTCTTCTTCCTTCATCAATCATCGTGTCCATGCCGTGCCGTACCATGCCGCCACCGTCGTTCAGACTCCCCCGTCGTCATTCTATCAAAAATGAAAAGAAGCCTTCGAGGGGGTTGATTTATGACGAGGCTTAGGATGGAGATAAATATGTGTTTTTTTTTTCCTTTTTAATTTCCCTTTCAATTGCAAGAATACATAATGCAATGATCCCCTTCAGACGGACCTTTGCTATCGTATTGCCGTACATAGGCCGATCCGGGATGCAGGAGGGCGATCGCATATTGGACATTGATTAATCCACAGCTGCATAGCCACGTCCGCTGTACCCACGAGCTGTGTGTAAGTAAGTACAGTTAGTAGGTTAGGTATGTGTATGTGTATGTGTATGTGTATGTGTATTCAGCAGTTTGACCTATGTAATTGTTATGTTGGCAAATTTAGATTCATAGGTCTAAAAGGTATGCAGTAATACATGGGAATGGAGTAAAACTGCAGCGATGCGTCACGTGTTCTGTTTCGTCCTGAGGTTATTAGCCGTCAATGCTTGTTGTCCTAAATAGAACTTGGTCTAGGTTAGTCTAGTCTAGTGGGCAAATGTTGTGCTTGGTGACAAAACCCCTGTTTGATAGATGGGGTCCGGACGAATGAGATGTTGTAGAACATGATCGGCACGAAGGGAACCTTTTTTATTCTTCCTTTTTATAGGTCTGAGTTAGGTACTGTGATGTAGTTTGCTGCAAACTTTACAGCAGTGTCAAAGCCTTTAATCCGTATCAACGACGATTGGTTAAGTGCCTGGGGCAGCACAACATTATCATCAACATCATCATGCCTCGATTCCCCCTCGTCGGGGTTCTTATCAATCACAATCAGTCAGTCAGTCAGTCAGTCAGTCATTGTAAGCGGGCTTCGTAGTTTCTTGTCTTTTCTTTTTCTTTTCTCGATGATCTCGGCAGTTACCTGAGGAGCGAGAGATGCAACAAGCTCAGAACAGAACTGAGAGACTCTGTTTAAGCTGGTAGAAATGAGGCTGGATGGCTGGCTGGATATGATGTTATGCAGGACCTTGCATATGTCAGCTGTAGCCTGTAAGAAGGATTTATCCAAAATTGACTCTTCAGCAAGCCGCCTATCATAGGCCCAAGTCCATATATAACTCTCCATCGCCAGCTAATGGAGAGAGTGCATGAAACAAACAAAAGCAAGAACCCACATAATCTATAGAACCGTGCAGAATAGTGCATGAATTGTGAGCATGTCGCTGTCTCAGGTAGAAAAACACACGGCGACACTGCTACACTGCTACCCTTGTATGGCATATGTAGGAGAAGGGCTAGAAACATGAAGGGGTTAAAGGCTTAGTATTGGCTGGGTGCTCTGGCAGCGAGCTGACGACGTCATTCGCTGCTGACGGAGCAAAGAGCCTTTGCCTTGGGCGCTCTTGCTGAGCTGTCTTTCTTGGCACCACGGTCTATCTCATCGAGGTGTTCCTGAGATCGGCCGAACTTGTCAATTCAGCAATGGAATTGCGTGTTTTTTGGGGGGTCTTACGTAGAACAGAGGGCAACAGACACTAGTTGGCATCGGGCTCTTCGGCTTTATGGCATCACCGCGCAGGCAGGCGGCCAGGTAGGAATGAGAAATGAAATGGGATGGGTGTGTAGTATGCAGACTTCGTGAACTGCAAATTTGCCACTTACTGGCCGGTTGAATTCGGCCTGATGTCGCAAGGAGGTGCGCCTTTGTACTGCCTATACAAGAGGGAGAAAAATTTTTTACTCTCTTTCACTCTCGGTTGGTTTTGAAACCTTGCATGATTTCGTCAGAACTCAAGCGAGACTTCGTGATGACCCTACGCCGACCTAGCACCGGTGTGGATGTCAGGTAGTAGTAATATACTGTAAGAGAGTAGAGGAACAGTATGGCCTGGAGCCCAACTGATTTATTTGCCTATCATATCTGATACAAGAAATAAAAATCAAAAATAGGCATAACCTTAAAATATGAAAATGAAATAGAAATAGAAAAAATAGCCCCCATCATATGGGAATTTGCATAGTACAGATATAAACCGTCAAACCGCTGCAATTGGGCGACTTCGGTTCGTCGGCCACCCGCCGCCTCACTGCAACTTGTAAGCCGAGCAAAACCACAACGACAGCCAAACGATGGCGAGGAATGAACTGAGGGTGCTACAGCAGAGGTTGTACGGTACGGCCGCCCCCAAGACAACAAATTTGCAGAATTTACGCGTTGTCTTAATATACAAAACCTTTTCCAATTGTTTTGGCGCGTTCTTGACATTGCGTTAGCGGTCGGCTAGCCGGGCTTTCCCAATTCAGCTGCCCTCTCTAAACTTTTATTGCTGCTTATCACTGCAAATCCTGAGATAGTTAGGTGTCTAGATTAAGATAGGTAATTTAATCGAGTTTAGTGGAAGAAAGAAGAAGAAAAACCCCATCTGCAAGGTAGGTAGCAGAATAAAGTTTCAATAACACGTCGCTTGGGATCGAGATATTCTGTGTCCATCGTGAAAGGGAAGTAAGGCAAAAAATTACATAGTTTTGTCGATCACGGCATAGTTGAAGTGCGCTTAGCTTAGCGTCTTCTATTAGAGTTCTTGCATCTTCGCAACCAAAAAGTTTAGTTGTCCAGCTGAGAGCCAAGGCATCTATGCCAAGCCACACAGATGTACAGGGTCGTGGGTTAAGCCAACCTACCTATACACTTGCTTGGCTTGAACCAATCCCCTCAACGAAGAAAACTTTTTTCTGGCCCTTTCACTCCTTTCATCCTAACATAGGTACTACCCTAGGCACCTTGGTATTTATCGAATTTTACTCACTGGACGAACCGCGGCTCTCTGCGGCTGTGGTGCAGCGTAAGGCGTCAATTCGAACCACTGAACTCGAGCTTCTGCTTGTGTACTGAAACCCCACCATTCCTTACGAACGCTGCTCAACTGCTAGAAGCCTACTAGTGAGGTTGTATCCCGCTCTGGGGTCTACTTACAACGTACTGTACCTTTTTTTGACTTTCCAGCTCTCTTTTGACTATCTGTAGACAATGGCAGGAACCTTAAAAAGGGCTCAATTCCTACCTCGCTATTCCTTATTGGATTTTGTTGGTTCTTTTTACAGTAGGTGGTTAACGGCAATGCGTACTATGTAGACATCGATCGTCCGTCGGCTGTATTTGACCACGCAGTTTCGCCGGTCCACACTTTCTTTCCCATCGAAGTCCCGTGTAATGAATGTAATGTATGTCGGTGCCTCTCTGCTTGCAGGTTTTCATACGAAATATGTATCATGAGGTACCCATATCTCGTTACTCCAGTCTCTTGGTGGGTGCAGTTTATGTAGGTAACTCTATGTAAACATGACGCCTAAAGTCACCCCAACACTAGCCATCGGCCAATGAAAATACCCTTTCGATGGTGGTAGTGCATTCTTTTCATTGCAGATGTGGTTGCTCCTGCCCCCCTAAAACCTCCGAGACTCGCTTGTCGTTTGGTCGGGAGAGGCTGTGCAGTAGTAATCGATTGCGCTATGATATTGCATGTTATTGCGCATGTTCTAAGGGCAGCCCAAGTAGTTGTATAACCCATAAAAATCATGGTGGTACGATTTACATGCCGAGTTTGTCGCATGTCTTGCCACAACGCTCACACACACACTTATCGCCGGTCTCGGTCACAATGCAAATACTAAGTCACCTGCAGACAAAAACCTTATTTACTAGACTGGACAGGTGATCAGACAGTGCCGGGCGGATGAGAGGACGGATCATGAAAAAAAATCACATTAAAGAAATGACGAGAAAGAGAGCACAAAAAGATCCCATTATCGATGACTCTCAGGCCTCGGTGCGGACCGGAGCCGCTCTGCTAGTTCTTTAGTGTGTGACTAATATATACATAGCAGGTTGCTTCCTCTAATGTCTGCTGTACAGTGCAAAAAGAGTACCATACGTACCGTACTAAGGTCTTGGCAACTGGACAAGTGAGCTTGTTAGAACTGGTTGAAATTGATGAGTTAGCAAACTATGAGTGTAAAAGGCTATGATGAATGGTTAGGTACTGATGGAATGACTTAACATTCTTACAACACATGGCTACTTCGTCAGAACGCCAGCTAGCTAAACAACCCCTGATTCTGCGTTAAGAGGACTACGTATGCAGGTATGTATAACAACGAGGACTGGTGGGGTCTCAAAATTAGAAGTTCGATAGGAAAGAGCTACGTATGTCTGGGGTACCCCCGGGAAGTTAGATGCCGGCACCCGCACCTAACAGGGACGGCAGAGGTAGTGAATGCCGGAGCCGATTGTGTGAACATTGTTGCTATCGCATTACTAAACTGCTCTTCGATCAGGAACAAACCTCTGATTGACCGATCTTGTTTGTGCTGAATTCAATGCTGGTGTAGTCGATGTAGTGGCCTAGGGGGCAGAATGGCAAAAAGGAGTTCACTGTAGAGGAACACGAGACAATAGTAGCATGAGCATGAGGGATTCGAATTCTTATCAATTCATGGCTGAATCTAACTACTCCCTTCCAAGACCTCGTCCGTAGCGAGATCCGTGAGGACAGGCAGTGAGGAGGGCCCTCTATTGTGACCCGTAAAGAATCAAATCCCATCAATCCAGTAACTGGATACGCCAGACTCGGTGGCCTGTCATTCCAACAATATTTGTTGTAGTGTTTCATCACATATTTCTTTCCTTATAGCTCCAGCTCCTGATCCCGCCAAATAGGCATGCAGCCAGTCCCAAAACCCCAAGCTCCCAGGTATCAAGGTGCCATGCAATAATAGAGTAAAATAAAACAATGATATCTTCGAGTGTCTCGTGGTACAACAGAATCCGTTGGCCTAAACCGGTGAGGCCCCATTCCTGCGCCAGTCGCAAGGAGCAATCGAAGACAATGACCCAAACTTTTTATGATGCTGTGCTCCGGTATATGCTCTTGTACAATGAATAACAAATGGTGTTAAAAAGTGTTCCGGCCCGTCATGTCCGAGTCGTCTTTTGAGATAAGGAAAGCCGGAGTGAGTGGATCGTAGGATTCGAACAAGTTACAGATAAAACGCTTCGACGAATGAGAGAAAGTGGAGTGTATGGTCTATGAGAGAACATTGGAACCGATATAGCCCACGTCTAGCAGGACCGGCGGCGTTGTTGGTTTCGGGCGTGTTCGAAGGAACTAGCGTAGTCCCTCAGATGCTTCTTCGTCTTGGCCGAGATCTGGGTACCCTCGCCCCCTGTTGACGATGTGGTGCTCCCAAGAGAGCACAAACTGCTATGCGAACTCGAGGGTGTTAACACTGAGGAAATCGATGCCGACATGGACGGCCCTGAGCGTTGGGATAATGGTGATTGCGGTAAAGGCGTAGAGCCGTATGGGTGAGGGTTGGTGAAGTCGTAGGCTGGGGATAGGTAAAACTTGGTCTGGTTTCTCGGAACACTCCAGGGCGAGGAGCTAGCAAGGGATGGTGAGTTTGCTGTGTTGCTGAGGGAGGTTGACGAGCTCTCGAAATCCCGAAGCCTGCAAGACTCTGAGCAGTACAGAGCCCCATCGGTCTGCCTGTCGCAGTAGAGGCAGTATTCAGGTTCCCAAGACGGATCGGAAGACATGGTTGTTGATGTCGGTCTTGTTGATAGGGAGGAGTATGTCGATGTGTGTTGGTACATTCCAAGGTAGTATGACAATGCCCGTTGTTCAATTGAAGAACAGGTAGCAGGTCTGCCGTGGATTATAAGACAGTAATGTTGACAAACGTGGGCGTCTGGTTGTAGTTGGTTAGGTTGGTGTGGTCTGGCTAGAAGCGTGAAGAGAGACTGCTTGAGCCGGAGGTAGACTGGTTTACAAAGTGTGGAAGGTCTCTGTCATATATCTTGAGGCAGACACGCAGTCAAGGTGTAGGCAACAAGAATACTAAGTGAGAATGGAAGTTGTTGAGCTGAAGAATGGGAGAGACGAGTGTTTATGACCTAGCAGCCAAAGCCGTGGTCCAAGAGAGGTGGAGGAGGAGGTTCATTTGTATCAAGAAGCTCCCTCTCTCTCTTAGTCTCCCCTTCACAGTCAATCTGGGGTGGGCTCTGGGCCCACACTGGGTCCAGGTACGTACCTGACGCCTAGTCACATCAGAAAGCGTTTCGATGAGCAGAGACAAGGGTGACTGGCCTGATCTCCTTCGGTGGAGCCACTGTACAGTCTAGGTGGGCCTCAAGAAGCACTAGCGCTTGGCTCTGGATGGGGGTGGGAAGGGTGTCGACAGGGTCATCTTCTCAGTGTTTTCTTGCATAGGCGCTAGACCGTGTTCGAGCTAGCGCCTATTGATGCTGCCGATCACAGGCGCAGAGGCAGGACAGTGGCACAAAAACATTGAGGGATACCGAAGTAGGGGGGGGGGTGCAGCTACTTGGAGTAGGACCCATAGCGAATGTCCGTTTTTGGCAGCAGAAAATTTCTTCCCACAATTCTGCCTGCACAAGGCCCCTCTCGCTGTGAACGTTGAAGATGGGCGTGCGAGAGCTGGATGGAGGGGTGGGGAACGAACGATGCACATTTGACAATCACAACACCCCCCCTTTGATCTGCACTGGTGGTGTCTCCTGAGTGCACACTGAAAAGGCATAGGGAGGCGTGTGATCAGTTGTATCCACGCTTAGCCCACACACCCCTTTGACGGCCCACTCAGGCGTCCAGGTTCCCTTTTTCGAGTCTCATTATTAAAACAGTAATGCTTTTATGTGCCTTTGCGCCTGGGGACCATTAAACTCTGTATTATTACCAGCATTGTCGTTAATAAAGTTTAAGTTTTTGTGCTGTAGTACTAGTGGCAATGCAGTTGTTTGTCAACTTTATTTTTTTCTTTTATTCCATCTTGTCCTCCACCATAGCGTACTGGTGCTAGGACTGCTGCTTGCCCTACTACTATATTCCAAGTAACCAACACCTTGCTGTACTAGGGATGTAGAGAAAAACTTTGCAAATCCAATCGCCACCAGGGTCTTGATGGACCATTCGCTAATATTTTGGGAAATACCTACATAGGCTACAGGAGGAGTATGATCTAGAGGTTGAATAGTAGAGATAGGAAGACCTTGCAGCTCACTGCATTGTGGATGCATGCATTATTTGATAAAGTGCTCTGCTATACGACCTTGGTATTTTTGCCATAGTACGAGTAGCAGCAGAGTACCTACAGTAGACGCCTTTCACGTTTTCCGCAGTCTCCAATGCATTATTGACTTGCTTATCGGGTTCTCTCTGGATATAGTAGCAGACTCGCAACTGGCCGCGTTCCCTTCATACTAGGTAAGTACATATAGTACTGTAGTAGCATGCCAGACCCAGATTACTTATCAACGTCCCGATGTGTTCTCCGTCTCTGAGTGGACCCGTGGGGGTTCACAGCATATTCCTATGTCCGTGCCTATATATCGAGTTACTGGATGGCTCCAGCGGTCTTCCTACCTACAAGTTACTTGGGGCTTCTGTGCCACATATGTAAATAGGTAGATATGTATGCATGCAAGTGCGCGGTCTCTCTACAGATTACCAGCAGTCGGAAGGGCAGACAAAAGCACAAACTTAACATAGAGAGTATCACGGTGTGGCTTCTATGTAGACATAGTCTGCACCTTGGATGGCTTTCTCAAACTGGGCAACCAGGCGATCATGTTGCATGGAGCGAAACGCACCAATAGCTCCTCCCGTTACCCCAGCCGTAGATAGTGCCAGTATAGGCAGATTGTGAGAGCACGTCTGCGACTTGGACTACCAAGCAGGCTTTAGGTTACAACGACGAGTCTCCATGCTTGTTCTGTAGCATCGTCCTGGCGTCTGAAGCACGCATATGCACACACACTACAGCAATTACTGCTCTCCTGCTCCACAATTGCTATATCAACTGAGCGAGATGATACCCTCAAGGCCCTCTCTGGTCCATTCCATAAGACTTGCATGCGCACAAGGAATGCAGCCTCCAGGCATGTTTTATTGGCTGCACTCGCCACATCCAGCGTTAATGATAATATATGATACTCGTCCAAGGTAGCATCGCAATCACGTCCTAGCCTCCCAGGCACCTCCTAAGTCCAATCAGACTCGGTCTCTCGACCGACCATCTCTCTCGGCGTACGATATCTGCTGCTTGCCTACATTACATAAGTAGTATACACATGTTTAAGCTCTCGTGTTATAGCCTCTCGTGGTCTTCGTTCTCCCAATCCAGAAGCTTTCTGTAACACGGTATACTGTAATGTGAGCCTGGAACTACCAAGTACACACCTAGCAGTGCAGCGTTGACCAATTATATCTCCCCTTTCTCTGAAGACCTGGACAACTCGACTATGCGCTGCTTAGTGGACAATATATCATCATCATGGCCTTGTCTCTATGATGTTTCGTATAGGTGGTCAAACTAACGATCTGGGCAAGATGCCCACCAGTTGTTAGGGAGCAACCTTAACTTCTGCAGGCAGGAGACTGCCCCGGGCTAGTAACCTTATAGCACGTCGGCCTTGACCCTGTACCTTACATCAGTGATCCTCTCTTTTTCCCCGCGAAGATATGGAGAAAGGCTGTAATGGAGGGTACCCTTTTTCATCTCTTCTCCTGAGTTGCTGCGCGAGCCAATCATAGTAGCTATTCGATACCATCCATGATTTAGCTTCAGGCAAAGTTTGAGGGCACATACGTAAACCAACCACATTCGTTGCCGGCCTGTATTGCGGGCAAGGCGGACAAACTCTATTTCGCTATATGGCGATATGGCTTGTGCACACGTCCGAGAGGCCGTGGGTGCGGTGTTCTGCGCAGTATAGAGAAATCGCAGTGGCGCGCGGCCATCCTCTGGGCAACTACAGGCGGTTTTGCTGCAGTTGCCCGTCATTTAGATATGCGGGGGGCCTAGAATAGTGATGCGTACAAGCAGTACAGCAGTACTGCAGTATCTGGCAAGCTCATTCGCACCTCTTTTGCATACTTGCACCTTCGAGATGCACAGGCAGTCAGCCTATCTACATACATGCCCAGATCTCCAGACATCCTACTATATACATACACTACTACAGCTGCCTACAGCTACCTACAGCTACCTATAGCGTGCATGCCTACAACATAGCACCAAGCGCCGTATCGAAGGAGGACGGCGGGTGATTTTCACAGCTGTGGCTAGCGATGCTGCCAAGTGTATGGAGCTAGGCCGCTTTCGAAGTTGCCTGCATGGCAAAAGGCGGGGGATTCATGCAGGTGTTGACGCATCTCAGCCATTTTGTTCCATTCGCGAAAACGCCTACATGAACATACATATGCAATTCTGCAACTCTACTCTCCTTTGCAAAGCCCGTCGTCGGCCTGTCTTGAACGATCGTCACCTGGTTGGTATTCATAGTATCCATCGTATACATGCACAAGTCGTTCTGTAACGAGCGAGATCGGAATATCAAGATGTCTCGACCACCTATAAAGTTGAAGGCTTTTATTTATTTATGTGTTACACTACATACATCCATCGGTGGCGATGGTGGAAAACAGAACAGAACATTAGAAGCTTGGTGACCCTAGCGGACGAGTGAGTAGATAGGCAATCTATCTACAGTACATACTCTATGTACATACAGCAGGTTGGCGCTGCTATTAGAGTTTCGATGACCTAGCAAGCATCCGGCGCAGCCGATCTCCAGATCGGCCTGCATAGCGTATTGATGATGTCCGACGGTTTTTGTAAAACGCCACACAAAACAAAGTTGCCGCGCCGGCGTATGAATAATGTGGGCAACGAAGGAATCCTATCTTTAGTCTCGATATGCACACACGCTCAACATACGGCATGCCTATTCTTGGGAATCTCGGCATCTTCAAGAGAAAATGTGCAGAAAACGAGGTCGTGTCGGGATTCATTTACTGGTCACAATTCCCCGCACACCTTTGCTGAGAGACAGACAGACAAACACACAAAGTTCAGGCGGGCTGCGCCATAGGTAGCATCGTGGGTCAGTTAAGATAAGGTGGGCAGAGCGCAGAGCGCAGAGCGCCTCTCCATTGTCAGCTTGCCTTGGTGAGTCCCCTTTAGCCCGTATGTCGTAACACATACTGCATCCCACGTTTTATACAGCATACATGAAGACCATATATTGCTGTGGCATACTAAGACATAGGTTATCGGTATGCCGAAAAGGGAAATACTCCAACTCCGTTGCCAAGGGCCTCTTGGTCAGCTTAGCTTCCTGGTGTTCCTGGTGCCATGGGCAGACCATGGGCCTAATACAGCACCCCGGTCGCCTACCGTACCGTGGTGTACATTGCTGACAATCAAAATACATGCGTACGCATTGTAGGCGCCGCATATCTACAGTACCGGGCATTATGCTTCTAGGTAATAGTTTTATATTGCATTTCCCTTGGCTATAAATTTGGACCTAAGCAGAAGTCCAGATTCTCGTGCGGGAACCACGGCGACGGCGATCCAGAGCGTGTTACTACGTTTGGTATATTCAACCGTGAGAGTTTGGTCGACATCGAGCAGGACGAGACGAGACGGGCAATGGCGTATTCCCGGTCTCGTTCGCTTATTATGCGCTGAGACGCTAGAAGCTGCTTCAGGCAGGCCAGCTCCTGCGCATGTTTATATGCGGTTGGTGGTAAACTGCGGCAATGGCGTGGGTTTCTTTGGTTCTGCGGTTCTGCGGTTCTGCGGTTCTGCACTTCACATATTCACCCTTCGTTATCCGTATCAGCTTGCTACCCGCAGTTTACTATCTCGACTACCTATGCCGTCTATGCCGAATTCTATAGGCACTGCATGCAGCTATCATTTGCTAACCCGCCTATTGAGAGAACCCCTTTTTACAACGATGACGAATATTTCTCGAACCTGCATGCGCTCAGCCTGCCGTCGCCAAACGCGATTGGCAGCATGCCGGCTAGTGAACTGTTTGCCTACAGCTGTATACAGCATAAACTCTTTAATGGATCCAAGCAAGCCACAGCATGTACAGCGTAGTAACAACAGCAGCCAAAAGAAAAAACGACGGGATACATATGTAGGTTGATGCCACTGTATTGTTTGTTAAACCAAAACTACTGCTAACATACAGAAAGCTGTGAGTTCGTGTACATCCGTACGTAGGTAGGTATACTATGTAGACCCCATTCACAACGGCAGCACCGGCACCTTTTCAATAGGCATGTACATACATCGTGAGAACTTGAGGACTTAAAAGCTACCCCACGCTATGTAATGATATGGTCATGAATGTAACCCACGTCCGATGGGGATCACCTGAACTGTCTCACTTCCCACGGCACTTGATAGAAGATCATGAGGTTCACCTTAGGCCATACGAGGTAATGAGCAGCCCTTTACTATTACCGATATTGATAGAGTGAGAAAGCCGAAGACAAAAATATGCCTAGCTGTGTCGTAGACGAGCGCAACGCTAACAAGCATACCGGACATTAATGAATATTAGACCAGGGCTAGTGCTCAATCCAAGAACCCCAGGTACAAGGACCAATCAGATGAAAAGTCGATCAAAAGTCCCCGGGCTCTCAAGGTGTCAAAAGATCCAATTTCGGTAGAATCGGAACGACAGCTCTCATCGGTACACAAGCTAGACTACATCTGTATTTACATACTATAACAGGGTATGTAGAACTCCGCAGTGCCGCAGTGCGTATGGCGACAAGTGACATAGGTATGTACAGTATACCGTTTAGAGCCACCTCCCAAATAAACAATGAAGGACCCAAGGCGTTGGGATAACTGAAATGACAGGCTGACGCCGTGTATCACGTCAGCATTACCGGCTACATGGAAACCGACAAGTGCTCGAATTATTTTTATTTTTGTATAGGACTTCGTCTACCTACCTATGCTATACTAGGCCCTAACAACAAAATGAAAGATGATGCTATGATAGGACCGCCTTACGAAATACATACATATCTACCAGAGCCAAGGTAATGGGTCAGTCAGTACTGATAGGTCGGTCAATTCAAGGAACGGCACGCAGTGAAACAGACATTCGGGCGCTCGGAATGATTGAAACAACTGACATGTACCTGACCTAAATAATAAACTTTCGGCTTCCGAGCACAGAGAGAGGAAAAGACGGCACAAAATTCAACCTTGATATCAAAGCCTGATCCCTACCTTGCCGTCTTATCCCAAAGCAAGGAACTTGCCGCAACCCTATCTACATAGAAATCTGAACTAAAGGAAGAGTTTGGTACATATGTAGCTCTAATTCTCATCCTATGCTCCGAACCTCGTCTTTCTTCATGATTCAACAAAACCGTTCCAGGTTTCAATGTTCGTCCGGCAAGCTCACACCGAGTACGATGCCGTCTTCCGTTTGCCGTTTTGCCGTTTGCCGTTTGCCGTTTGCCGTTCACCGTACTTTACACCTTTGCTTACCTTACTCTACCTCGCCAAATCTCTGAACCTTGGGCATGCACAAGCAATATGTAAGTGCCTAATGCCTATTCTTTGCCAATGGACAGATGGGTCAGGTCAGGTAGGTCCTATATTTTGCAAATTTTGCCGCTTCACTAGAAATGGACTCTCTTCCCATCGCCCTCGCTTAGCATTTCTGTATCACGTAAGGCTTGCGAGTACTAAACCTATGCTACAGAGCCAGCGACCCTTGGCAAAGATAGAATTTCGAAGGACCATGCCTATTAGGTACAAGTAGCGAACACCCGCACTAACTCTCACCGAGGTTTAGCTCTGGGGTCAGCGATCCTGTACAAGTATGTACGGGCCATTCCAGATCGCTAGCTTTTTCTTTCTTTTCGATCATGGTCATGATGGAAATGCATTAACAAGCCTATGTTCAACTAGCCTCTAAGAAAAAAATCAGGGGTTCTTTTGTTCACCTTCTCTGCTTGGCATGTACCTAGCCGTTTCTTGAATTTGTCCTTTGCAGTAGGCAGAAGCTCTAGGAACTTCTTCGTCTTCTTTTTCCCTTTTCCTTCTCTACGATGCTTACGTACTTTGGCTAGGTAATTTACACAGGTATTCACACCAGGTGTTCGTACCCTTGCGACGCACAATTCGTGCCCGACGACTTGGTCCCAGCTGGGGTGCAAGCATCTAAGATATGCAGGAAAGACAAGGCCTAGACTGCTTAGGTAAGTAGGTGGGTAGGTAATGTGATTTGCTGAGTGGCGGAAGCATTCCTCCTGTACCTATTTACTTACAGCCCTATCTCGCTCACCTTCTCACCTGAGAGATGTGTAGGTGAGAAAGTAGTGTTCACGAATATAACAGGGTATGCTTAGGTGTAAGTAAGGTACCTACACTTACCGCACATACCCGTACCCAGTTCGCTATATACTGCCGCTGTTGTTGTAAGCAAGTAAGCTTTATTAGCTAACCTAGCTAGCTCGCCAAGTTTTAGATATGCCGCCGGCTACCTCTATCTATGGTAGTAGAACTTCAGACTCCCAATTTCCAAGATTTATATTAGCATCCTGACGAAGGAAAAAACAAGAGAGGAAAAAAACATGGGAAAGCTAACCTTGCTCAAGTACCTACTTAGTCTAAATTGTATCTCAGAAGATTGTCGTTAGTACTTGCTGACTTTTGAGACCCAATGCCAATGCACGATGGATCGCTTGGTATCTTGTTCGCGCAACGCCAAGTATATAGGTCCATACTAAGTGCAGAGAAGAGTAATGAGTATAACGTGTGTCGTGTCCTAATTGCACACTAGACCCAGCTAAGCAGTCACGGCCGTTGAAGCTGAAAGCACTATCTAACGAATCATAGTAGAATATCGACCTATTGGTATACACATCGTCAGTCGCCCGCCATGCTGGGTAGAGGTGAGCACAAGTCCGGGCAGGTATTGGGTAAAGGTACTAAGCAAGTAGGTTAGGTTTGGTAGGCAGATAGATACATAGATAGATAGGAACCGTTGTGCCAAGCTTGGCATTTTCCATGGACTCAACTTCGCTAAAGAAGCCAGGCTAGGGAGGTGTCGTTTCTAAGTATGTCTCTCGGTGCCGCCGGACGGGCGCTTGCCTTACCTTGCCTTGCCTGCCTGCCTTATGAACAAACGTGTCTAACGAACTGGTGGCGACTATGGGGTGCACGAAGTAATAGGTTCTATGCTATACCAGGAAAAAATTTTGGTAGAAAAGCCAAGGTGAGTGAAAGCGCCTTTCGAACCACCTAGCCCACGTTCATCGAATGTTCGATGCAAGCCACACTCATTGGCAAGCGGCAAGATGGTGACGAAAAATATTAGAGGTTAAGGCACAAAAGCAAAAAGCTTCTAGGCCTCATGACGACACTAAATCAAGCCACAGAGAATCTGCCAGATATTAAGCTCTAGGGGTGCTATGCTGGGCAGAACTAGACGATGAATGATGATTCATCATGTCGAAGCGGCTGAAATTAGAAGATAACGATCTACCATCACTGGTAATACACAGATCTAAGGATCTGGGCCCCTGACCTGAGTAGTTAAAAATGTGAATTACGTCTACTGTATGGCGCACTGCACGAGGAGACAGGCAGGTGATTATACCGAGAAGACTATAGGTTAGATAAAAGCATTCATTCGTCTTATGGATGCATCCATCATAGGGGCATGTGTGTCGTATGAGTGAAAAGGGTCATCCCAATCGCCGTTGGTGCCTTGCAGGTAGGTAAGGTAAGGTAAGAAAAGAGGAAGACATGTAAGACGGACGAGGGTGAGCGAAAGTTTGGGTCGTGTAAGTAATCTCGAATGATACGATAGTCGCATGGGCGGTAAGTCACATGAGCACCTTTCTCGCTAACTAGTGCCTGCTTACTTACTGACATTTGCTGCGCACTCATTATTATCCCATCCATAGTTGTTCCGTGCCGTCTCTACATACACAGTAAGTGTTATCTAGACTAGGTTAAGTTGTTTGGGGTTATCGAGAGACGGCACACTATCTATCCACTTGCCAAGCACGTGGTTCTTGTTGACGTCCCAGACTTCTAGAACAATAACGGTAGCGAGTATCCTTCTGTATTAGTGCCTTCGTTAATGATAGGTGCTAGACGAGCGCACTTGCCCAAGACAGCTTCACTCTAATTTCACTTCTATTTATTTAACTCTTCCTTTAAATTTTTCACCTGTGGTACCTACGTACAACCCCTTGCGTTAGGTTGAAATCTCGTCTATTTGCCTACTTACATGCTAGTTCACACGCTCCGGACCGCAGTCTAGACTACTTATCTCGACGGTGTTTATGAGATAGAGAAGTTATATGATACGATTCGGGTCTTCGACAAAAAGTATGTGAAGCAATCTATTCGATACCAGACCTAACTATCATAGGGTTGACCGAGTTAAGCTACTCACACTTACTCGGGCGATCACACGGGTGCCGTAACTCTATAGCAGATATCACATCACCAGCTCTCAGATTCTAGAACACACTTTTCATCATTTAGGATTTGACTAGGTACACACCCAGCCCAGAGGGACAGAGGGAGGAAAAAGCAATGGATGGCGCAGTCGGTGATTTTATGTATGATATCCATGGCATCACACACATATGTATGAGCTTATGTAGCTTATCAGCTGTTCCCAGACTGTCATCCAAACCCAAACACTTGGGTCCTTCCTAGAGGCTAGCCTCGGTACTCACTCACGCACACATACTCCATCTCTTGCCACCAACGCGAATGATCTTTTGAGGTAAAACGTCAAAGCTGTCATTCCCAGTGTTCGGCGTTGTCCGGTAGCAACAGGATAGAGCATGAACCCTCAGGTATGTACTTCTGTTTACATAGATATTGGCATTACAGCTGAACATATCTTTTTGAGATATCCCAATGCACGCACCAGTACTACCCGGGTGAATCTGTCGTTCGTCTGGTTGTCCCTTTGCAATATCAATTTCGTCATAGCTGAACAGGCCAGGCTAGTCGAGTTTCGGGCACTTTCAGAAGCCTCTACCATATTCATATTCTTCTCAGAGCTGTCGGGAAAGACTGTATATTCCCCACAACGTTCCCGGCTGAAGACTACTTTGAATGAGCATGCGATGAGCAGGCCGCGTTGTCTACCTACATACTATACCTACAGCAGGTAGTATGCTAGGTTAGTCTGCAACTACAGTACCTGGACAGGCGCAGGGTCGTTTTACATTACTCATTAATGAACATCTCTCACCTTTCCGCACCCCGCAGATCTTTCCCGTGTGCCTGCCCGAATGTTGATACCCGAGTTTGCTTAGCTTAGTAAAACATAGCGCGCGATGGCATGTCGATTGAATGAGCTAGCACGCTCAAGTTAATTTCGCCCTTTTCCTTACTGGGTTATGACCAAGGAATTTACCAAAAAGGCTCCATACGAAAGGGAGAGAGAGGATTTACATCCCAGGCTAAGTAGGTACATACCGACTTTTAAGCTTGGTGATAATTGGTCTAACCTAGTGTCAGACTAGAAGCAAAAAGCTAGATGCATACCATCACCCGTTCCCGACTAAGTACGGTCACAGTACCATGGCTCGGGCTCTTGATGGTATGGTACCTCGTTTGTCGTCTAGAAGAGGTCGCTTATGATCGTATATGCATACCCTCCCCCTCTCGGCAGTGTTTTACATCCTCGACGAAGTTTACAATGTCGTCACGACAACATAATAGAAAGGTCTTCCGCAATGTGTCCGTTCTGGGTTCTAGTACAAGGATGCTATTCCGCCAAGGGATCACCTGACGTTGTCGGACAACGTATAGCACGGACGTTATCATATGTTGCTATATTGCTATGCTGTGAGAGTTTAATATGCTGGGGTTTCTACGGGAAAGCACAACGTCTCATGCTGTGATACCTAGACCGTTGTCGGTGCACGTCCTGTCGCGACCTTAATCGGCTCGCCGTCTTCGGCCAAGAGTATAACGGTTGTTCACGAAGAGTTAGGTTCGTACTACACTCGAGGAATGATACAGAATTGCGCAGGTTTGCCAAGCTGGTGAAGGACGACGAGGTGCGAGGTTAGACAAGGGTTCGACGAATGAGACACCAAAATCGAAACCCCGCGTTTTGTGAGCCCTTCCAAGCCACTAATGTGAAATGCATCGTCTACTTACTCAGTCTAGTCTACCAACTTAGTACTGCAACCGCGTCTCCTCATCTCCACGATGGGGAGGGGATTGATAATTATTACAATTTAGGGGGCTAGGACGCGCAGTAGGTTGAGGTCGGGAGGTCCCGTGCACGTCCATTGCCATGGAGAACAGCGGAAAGCCAATGAATGACTGCATAGTACCTACATATAATGAAACGGACTATGTAAAATATGTACCTTGAACCATGCACCCGAAAAGATGTCATTTATCACTTCTCGTCACTTTCCAAGGGCAAACACATTAATAACTGCCGCTATGCAACTTTGGCTGGGTCAATTTGTTGCGCTTAGACCCCTTTTCATGCTCCCAGAGCCATGTTTACCCTCTCACGGCCCAGTACGACACCGGCTTGCTGCAGGGGTAATATGTTTGCACATTGCTTCATTACATGGCTATCAAGTTAGGATAGGTTGGTGTGTAAGACGAAAGGCTGGCGTCGCTGAACCATGAAGAACACTAGGGTTAATTAGCTATCTGCAGCTATCTACAGCTACCACATACACACTTAGCCCATGCCGACCTATGTAATAAAAATACTGTTTCAAGATGAAATACTCATCCATTGGTGAGTGAGCGTTAGTCAAGCCAGCCTAGCCTGAACCGGTGCTGTATCTTCGTTTGTCGAGGCCGAAGCGCAAGGGTGACCCCGGTCTTCCCCAGAACCCCAAGATCCCAGAACCAGGGGTCGAGGGACAGAAATAGGTAATCTTGGTCCTGCCCACCGTTTCTCATTTGCTGGGGCAATAGTATGCGCAAATGCGACGGACGAAAATCACATCATGAACACCAGACACAGATAAGGCATGGGAATGTACACCTCTCTACCCTTCGCTCTTCCGTTTATTATAGTGGTCTATCTAGGTTGGATGTTAATTTAGGTAGACAACCTACTACTCGTATCCGGACTCTGAAATCCTGACTTTTTGCTGACTTACATGTTTTATTATGCACATCTAATCTGTAGGTAGCCCAGGCATAAGAACGCCCGAACGTGCAAATGCAATTTGTCAGTCAGGCACAGTAGGTACAGTAAGTATTTCCGAGAAAACCGGTTCCCACGAAACCCAAGAAAACCTGCCACGCCGTTGTCTTGGCTCCCATGTGTGGCTGAGTGCGAAATGACGATTAACTGGTTGGTGCCAATTCTGCTGCCCACGGGCAAAAAGAGAGACGAGAGACGAGAGACGAAAAGAGGCCAGAACCGGCCGCGCGAATCCTCTAAGACGATCTATCATGTTACACGGCGGCGGTGAGCCAGACAGGACGGTTTCTTGTTTGCGATGAAACTACTCTCTCCCTCCTCTTCAATGTCGAAGGCACGGAAATGAGATACCTACACCTCGCTTGCATACGACGTACATTGCTGGGTAGATCCTGTGACCTCAGGCGGCATGGTAGGTGCATTTGCCCAGACACTGCTATTATACCTTAACGAATGAACTCTTTGCTGTTTGTCCCTATCGCGATCTCCTTCCTTTACTTCTCTCTCTCGTGCCCCCTTGCACCAGCTACCTACATATATCCCACGCGACACAGCAACTATGGGCCGACAACATCGCCCAGCCAAGAACTACCTATAGTGCATCTTATGCTTACTGCGTGCGGGAGGATCTGGGCCAAGGCAAAAGGTGAGGGCCACCACCACGCCGACAAATGCGATGTAACCACCTCTCTGCGTGTGGGTTAAACTTGCTTTGCCTTCGTGATTATGGCACGGCATCAGCTGCACAACGGAATACTGCAACGGGAATATCTACTTCACCCACCGAACAGGCGACAAGCGACGGACGCGGGCTGTAGCGTGGAAGAGAGCTTTCTATCTAACGCGCCCCTCATTTTCCGTTTCCGTAGATTTGCTAACGTCCCTCCCGCTACCGCTACCACTACTGTTGGTTGGTAAGTAAGCGAGAAGGCGGCATGCCATGTGTTGCGTGGACCTCGAGGGTCCAATCGCTGCATGAACCCTTACATATAATATCCCATCCATGTATCTACCTACCTGCTAAGATAACCAATGTCGACTTGAACTGAAAAAGTAGGTAGCCATCACGGTATCGACATCCTTCTGGCCTTCAGGGTCGTTTATACAGCAACTTCCTTCTTGTAGTATTTCGCCGGCTTGGCAGAGCTTCGACGTGACAAGCACCTAGACAAATTGGCCGACGGTTTCTCACCTCAGGGGGTTCCAGGCCCTGGCGGCTTGGCTTACCTACATTGCACAGAATTTTTTCAATTTTTTACAGAAAAAAAAAAAGGCATTTCCGGGTGATGACTAGACACCCAGAGCCAACTATACTACCTAGGTACAGATGTATACTGTCCCAAACGTAATGCAGGAAGTGACGGGGGCTCAGCGTCGCGGGGCGGTCTCGAACTGAACTCAATCCCAAACCCAAACTCAAAACCCCCTGAAATCGCTCACCGAGGGTAGCCGGTTCATATACTTACAGGGAAGAAAACCCCAAAGTACCCCTATGCATCACGTAGCTACATAGGTAGGTGGTAGTTATTCGTCATGACATCCAGACTCTGTGTTGCCGTGGTAGGTAGAAACGCAACTCTACGTTTTGTTCTTTCGTCTTAACATGAACTCTGAATCCGTTACTTTGCCTATTTCAGTTTAAATTTTATAAGGATAGCGTACCACTGTCTAGCGCGGTTTGGTCGTTATATTGAAGCTACTTTTTTTTTTTTTTCGTGGCTGTGCCGCTCGCCCGCATACAGCCCATTTTGATGATCTGGGGTCAAAGACGCTGACCACTCACGACCCGTTCCAAGGGGCGAGCTGACTTTTGGTTGTCCTTTTGCGAAAAATCCATGTATGTAAGTACTGCATACGTACTTACTGCCTAGAAATAGAGGACCTAACTGCTGTACAGTACACAGTAGCAACCTGCATTCGAGAGTCCTTCGAGAGACAAGACGTAAGAAGGGTTGTTCCTATGCTGTTTGTAGCTTAAGTGCCTCTGCCCGTCTGGACGAGTACGGCATAGTACAAAATACATATGTACAAACGCCGCCTTTTATGTGTCATCTTCACTTTTTCCCTTTTCTCTTTTTCCATTTCTGCCTTCCCAAGGCGCTTGGCTCTGGTCCTTCTTACGCTTAGACCCAGGCCCGGGCTTGGCTCCGATAAGGCTAGCACGGAGATTCCAGCTTCCCTTTTTCTCGACAAAGGAGGGGGGGCCGACCACCAGCAAAAAAACAAAAACAAAACAAAAGCCACTGAAGAGGATTGTTTGAGATTGATTTATTGATAAGTAGGAGACTGATCCCAGCACGTCTGGACCGGTGCGCTCTGCTTGTCATTGGTCACCTTGTGCCGACGACATGGTAACTCTCTTGCGCCATGGCTTGCCTGTCACTCTCACCTACTTTAAGGCTATCGTCCATCATTAGGCGAGAGCTAGGACTAGGTACCTACCTATCTACCACTGCACAATACGGCAGGGACTCGGAGAGTACTATGTATGAAGAGAGGGAAGGATGGTGTGACAGGAAAAACGTCGGCGACAACGCTTTTTGTGATAGAAACGCAACGCCCAGAGACGATCTGCATAGCATACACCTTCCCTCACGCCCTAATATATGAGACTTACCTAATGACATATTACCTAGGTTAGGTACAACCGCAGCCATACCTGCCAGTTACTTGGGACCGGGACTTCGATCTCCCGCCATGTGGTAATAGCATTGTTGTTGCGCAAGCGTTGTGGTTTTGGTTTTGGTCTTTTGTCTTGTTCTACTGGTAGGTCTTGGTTTTGTTCCTTTGCCTGCCGACAATACATAGAGAAAAAGGGTTCGTTCCATACCAATGTACTTTTACACACGCACCCCTCCTCCTTCTCCTCATCAGCCTACAGTAGATAGTCCAGAGCTAAGTAGGTACCAAACAGAAACGACCCAAGAGATTCCAAACCGGCAGCTCAGTGGCTTAGGATCCTTGTTTCCTGCCTCTATCTACTGAGCGGTAGTCTCCTACCTGTATCCCAACAGTAACGAAACGATCGCCCCTCCCCTCGTTCTTATGTACATATGTATGTATGTAGGTGTTCCAACCTTCCTGATCCTTGAACTTGGCTTGAAGGTGGGCTTCGCGCTAGCTTCGTAGGAATTAGGATTTCCCCCTACACCAGAGTCTCGGGTCTCGAGGATCACGCAATGCAACACATCGGTATAGCGCACATATACGATCACGGCGTAGGTACACATGCGGCCTCTGCGCCCATCCCCATCCCATCCTGGCAATATGCGTATAGCTACGCTGTGTCTAGCTAGCTAGTTGGCTGGCTAAGCTAGCTTGAGTGTGTGTGATACACGATGGTAAGTTGGTTGCCCCTCGCTCTCCGGTCAAAAGCCACGTTCGCCCCTGCGAACGCACGATCGTCAAAGGCAGATTGATTACATCTATACGTATAAAGAGAGCGGGGGAGAGGGGGGAGAGGGATAATACCTACGATAACTAGGTACAGCAGTACAGTGGCTTGTTGTAGGATCTAAGCTTATGAATGGCTGTTGGGATCTAATAAAAGAAACGGACAGATCATGAGCGGATACCAGCGGGTTAACTTACGGAGCTTATTTTCTTGCTTGTTGGCCTCTTCTAGGACATGACCTGCCGAGAAACGGGTAGGTAGGTAGATAGCACATGGCCGGATTGCTTGGTTATTTGGTTGCATGATTCGTTCATTCGTTTGGTTTGGTTCGGTTTGGTTTTGGGATTCAGGACTATGTGGACTAGAAATTAGGAGAAACCAGTTCGTTGGTTGGCTACAAGTCCTAGACTACCGAGTTTCGAACTATAGGTACTATGGTCACGACAGGACACATGTGAAGTGATATACCTAATTACCTACGTAGGTACAGATTACATACATTCAACACACGCATACATCTCACGTCAGGGGACCGACCGGCCGGCCGCTACCAGCCGTAGGGATTACCTATGCCCTGACCCAGCGCCGTGGATAGGTGAGGTAGGTAGGTAATCGGACGCTGACGAAACGGAGTGAGAAGCTTTAAGTAAGGTAGGTATGGCGTGAGATTGAACAATTGCTCGCTTGCTCACTCACTCGTATCAGAAGCTCGTACTACGACCTATCCAGTTCCGTGGCAGCGGCACAGGCGCCACCAATATGGGCAATGAATGTTATGAATACATATACTTAAAACTATTCCTACTCCTCCTCTCTATATATGTACCGCTGTGCGTTGGGGCTCATCCTTCCTTTCTTTCCTTCCTGCCGGTAAGTAGAAATGACGAAACCACTGTGCTGGGAGCCGGGATTTAAACCCCTCGTAAGTTAAGTTAGATATCTAGACACCGCCTCTTTTCGAACAAATCCGAAGTTTGGAGTTGAAAAAAATTGCCAGGACCCCGGTTCCCGCTCGGGCTTTCATACATTCACCGAAACCGATTGCCAACGCCAACGCCATTGCGATTCCGTTCCATTACGTCGCCATTGTATCTATTGAAAGGCGGCCAATACGTGACATGACTGTAACAGTGACTGGGGAGGCGGGCATCCTCTGACGAGGTGATGAGATACGGGAAGTCGGAAATGGCTAAGAATATCTCTTAACTCATAAGAAACCACGTCTCCAGCCTGGCATGTGAGCTGGGACGAAGAGTGAGTCAAGACCCGTGTAATGTATTGCAGATGAAGAAAAACAGTAAGATTACATGATACGACACGGACACGAACACACACGAAAAGCAATGTGAAAACAGTTGCGCCAACCTGTGAAATATTCGCCTCTAATACCATTGTTGTAATTTTGTTGGAAATGGCGGAAAACAGTCAAATTTCCCCAGAAGTCGTTGCAATCCAGCAGAGCCGCTCGCGCATGCAGGAGGCACTCCGCCCATCGAGTTTACTTACCAAAGCAAACCACACACCACACACAAGGAAAGGAAATGAAAACAATATAAGCCCATCGCCCTGTCATACCCTCCTCGATCGGTGGATGATATAGGTAGACAGGCAAGGCAAGGTAAGATGAGTAGGGGAAAGCGAGGTAAGGTACGGTAGTAGCCGAGTCAGCAAGCAAGGCAAAGCCAAGCAAGGCAAAGCAAGTGAGATATCATTTAATGTATCATCCATTTTAATGTATCATCAAATTTATATGAAGCGAGGGTTACGGCGTCTCATCCGTACATCTTTTCTTTGCTTGGCTTTTCTGGTCTACCTTACTGTATGTACATACTTAGGGTTAGGTCTATTACATTAAAGACACGGTAGTATATATATACGTACGTACGAAGATCCCAGACACATACTTACATACCTAGATACTTACTTATATGACACGCAGGACTTCATTCATGCATACATACATATATACATACCACGTAACTCTTCCCGGCGCCGAATCGGAATCGATGTAGGTATGTTGTAGATAGGCAGATATTCCAGCCAACCGGTGAAAAGGGGGTGGGACGATACTACGGTATAAAAACCGGTCAACAACACGTCAGGGCGTTGTTACGATGCAGCGAGCAAGCAACTTGTGTTGCAGAATTTCTTTCTTTCGCTCTTCTGCGGAGATTGTCATCAACCCCTTAACACAAGCGCAACGCAACGCAACGCAACGCGATCTGGAGATGTTACATTACACCCCTATACTATACTATACTATATACTATAGACTCGGGCCCGAAGGACAAACGGACGGACCTGACAATACTGCATATACGCAATGAATGTGTCTCAGATGATGAGGAGCAGCGTCACATATGCGCGAACTATGAGAGATCGGGGATTCAGAGACAGGAAAGTAAGTAGGTATCCGAATCACGATCTATCGCCTTTTTTGGTCTTTCTTTTTTCCTTTGATACTTTCGTTCTTTTTCTGCATACTTCATGTCTGCATGCAGCATCCCGTTCATTTATTTTGTCTCTCATCACATGTATTGCATTGCGCTGAGCAGAAAAGCCATATTGATAGGCCTAACCTCCCACCCAATCTACCCGCAGACTTTCGACACAGCATCCAGAAAAGTAGGCAGACGATAAGTATCGATAGGAAATAGAAAGCATAAGACAAGACAAGACAAGACTAACAAGTATGTTATACATGACCTCACGCCTCTTCTATCCTCACGCAGGTCAAGCACTTACCTCACTTGGTTATAAACGTACGGCATTCACCGCCTCTTTGCATGTTCTTTCCCACATCTCTGGACTCTAATAGATGGGTTAGAAGTTCATCGTATATCCCTGGGATAGATAGGCCGAGCTGCATAGACACCAAACAGGAGAAGAAGAGAGGAGGAGATACGGGGTGACGAATCTAGAGACCTCTCAACTGCTACTGCTCTCCTATGCACATCGGGGTCATTTTTTCCCTATATAAAGCAGGGATTGGTTTGTATTATCTTTTCTTTTCCATGGCCTCTCCCCGTCTCTCTCTCTCTACATACCTGCCATACATGCAGGTGGCCGATATCGATGTTACACAATCTCCCCACGGGAGTATGCATGCAGGTAGGTATTTCTCTCTCGAGGTAAATAAAGGGGCGAGATAGATAAGGGGAAAAGAAAAAACGGCTTGCCAAGCCTCGAAAATCTATCGGTCTGTCTGTCTATCCGTATGTAAGCCTGTCTATCTTCCTGCTGTGCAACCGAGATAATTAGTTGCCTCGTTCCGGTCGAGTCTAGACCCTCGACAAACGAGTAGGCAGATAGACAGGTAAACAGATGGAACAATTAGTATGTAGAGAGGTGGTTGCCGGATGCTCGATTTGTTCAAAACTGAGTGTGTATGTATGTATGTATCTAACTTGGACAACTAGCAATGAATCAGATGTCCTTTCCCACTCTCTTTTTCAGGGCAGGTGATGCGGAGAGAGACAATAAATCTCATTCTACCCGTTAGTTACTTCTTCTACTTGCATCTCTCTATCTCGAGCAAGTGAGATCGCGTAAGACATATAGACTAGTAGATTCGATTCGACCCGTATGCATATACATGAACGATTAGATGATATATCTGATATATCTGATATACTACCTAACGATACGTAACACGACACACCCACGCACGCATTCGAGCAGTTCGTCCCGCACACAAACTTACATGCATCCTAACTGCCAATGCCTGCTACAAGTGACCCGTCTATATGCAACTACAACTACGACTAACCTTCGAGCCAGGCATCTATTACCCCATCGCGTCGTAAATCTCGGTACACCGTGGGACAGAATGTCACAAGAAACGTATGCCGCTCCAGTTTACCTACCTTATCAGGTGACTGATTGACAGCAGCTAGGTCAGGAGGTATCTACCTATTGAGTGAGTATACTATACCATTGTCAATGGTACAGCACACACTACATCTATATATACCACAATAGCAAGCTGGTTCTTCCAACAAAGGACGACTACCACTTTGGCCATCAATGGTCGAGTGGTAAGAACTAGTCGCCAGGAATAACCGCACATCACGGTATCGACATCGTGCGCTGTTTTCCGGTTGAATATTGGGATGCCGGCGAGAAGAAGTCGGGAAGATGCTACCTCACAACCCTTTTTCTTTTTTTTTTCGTTCTCTATTCTATATATATAAGACGCTGTATTCAAGTTCAGGAGAAACTCATTTATGTCGAGTATGATTTTACTTTTGCTACTGCGAGACGCATACCTACATACCTGTACGCACTTTGTGCAGTGCCCCTGATGTATACACTCAGAGGTAACCTGTTCGAATACAGCTGCCGTCGACGCCTTCAGCCTTCGTCCCTTCTTTTTAGGAGCTCGTTGCTATTGCTAGGTAAAAAGCTGCGTCGAAGTGCCGACATGCTGTATCAAGCAAGCAAGCGATCCTAAACATTGGCTTTGAAATCTAGGTCCCGAACTTGTTGCCTGGCGATCGATAATTGACATGACGTTGAGGACAGTCTAGCTGAGGGAGAGAAAAGACTCATGTCATTGACAGACAGTCAACTCCTCTCCTCTCTCTCTGATACACTCGTTTAGAGACGGCGCATGTCCAGGTCTAGGCTCAGACTCTCTTGCTCAGCAGCCAAACCTGAAGAATCATGTACATAGATAGTCAACAGCGATGGCCACATGTTCGGTGATTGGCTTATACAGACTGTGTGGGCGGCTTGTGTTTGGGTAAAACGAATCATCAAATAACAAGACTCCTAGATGGACGTTCTCACACCTAGGTGGCCGCGGCGATGTCTGGTGGTATCGGACAGAGAGCTTAGCGGCCGCATTACCATAAACTCGTCGACATCATTGCAAACTGTATAAATATGTGCTGGGCCCTGTGAACGTCCTCGAGACGAAGTCCATCAGCTGAATACAGTAGCAATGAAGACGAACGTCAGTCAGATCTGCAACGCCGCTCTCATCATCAGTTTGATCCAACTGACGCCCAGCCAACCATTTGGATGCAACGGGCGTGGGACAGCCTAGGGGACGCTGGAAGGGGAAGGGAAACTTGGCAGAATGGCTGTCAGTAGTAATCTGGTCTATGAACTGCTCATAGGCTTGGTTGCGGTTATTGTAGTGTCAGGCAAGTAAGTCGTTAATCTGCAAAACTTCTCTCACCGCTCGATCTATTCACTTTGATTTATATTGAACCGTGATTACTTCATAGGTTTTGAACAATGTACGAGAATAGCGTCGAACTACCTGTTCCTGGCCATATTTCAAGTGCAGTTGTCACTCACGCCGGAGTAACGTGTAAAAGCTCTGCGGAACTTTGCACGCCTCATACGTATTCCGGACGCTCATCGTCGCACTACATATCACGATACGGATTATAGAAACTTCGCCTATAAACTATCAACAGCTCAAGTGTACGCGGTGCCCCTTACGGGCTTTGCTGTCCAGTGACACATGTACGGCGGAACAGTGACGAGCCAACAAACATTCATATTCACATACGGAACATGGCCTCAGGAAAGAACGAAACTCTGTGATAGTAGCACGATGTGGACGCTATGGCCCAAAATAGATATCAACAACACTAATTTATTTGTTAGTTGTCGGTGCTATTATTAGTACTGTGCGCGAAGTCTTCTTTTGTGCGAACACGCCTCCAGTCGGCCAGACAACGTTATTTCCGAAGTCACATGCCTCTCCTAGGCCAGTACACGTAATAACTAGAAACAGACAGGGCTTATGATAATAAACAATAAGCGCTCGATATCCGCCTGGGTACAAATATATTTATGCTACTAGTACTTGTAGAGCCTATATTGCTGTGAGAACGGATTCGGGTTCAGCCTTCAGGGCCGGGGGGTGGGCATTCTTGTGAAGACACATTTGTGAAGAGCCTTTAATAAAGAGTAGCTACGCATATAAAGAAGCGAGATCTTCTGCGATTAATATGTACACGAGTATGTAGGGCTGAAGATTGCCGCAATCGCCAGCGATTTCAATCATGTCCCAGTAAGACGAAAACCGTGTCTTGCTTATGGCATAACGTCAATGTATGTATAGCACCTTTCTCCGTATCGAGATCACACACCCGGGCCCGAAATACCAGCAAAGTCCGACTCTTCACACGGTTGGTCGACCTATCGTACTTGAATTACCTAGGCAGATAATCGGCCACGCCAGTTACGACAGTTCGCTGTTCACATATCGGTCTCAGGGCGTCGGTCGGGCACGGAGCCCGAAGAAACAAGGCTTGTTTTCCAACCTGCAGTTCTGGGGGAAGGTAAAACCTGGTCTTCACTTAACCTTAAGTCCTTTAACCGTATGCAACCTTATTAATGTCCCATCCTCTTAACTGAGCTAAGAAGGTTGTCATGGTGCAGTGAATGTGCGTCAAAAATAGGTGATAAGGTGCAGTAGTGTCTGGGGATACCGTATCAAGCAATGCTAGTACGACTTCATCGAATGCCGATGCTGTTATTGCTGCTGTTGTTATTGCATGGATGAGGGGTCGCGCAGGAAAGAAACAGAAGACATGCGCACAGAGCCAATAATGGTTATAGGGAGGAGGTGACATCGAAACAAGCAATTGGAAAATTGGATATGTGGTAGGTCCGAGGGCTGTTCGTAACACGGCGTTCTATGGCTGGGAATGCATGCCAAGATTGTCTTTTGACGCTGGTCAAACTTAGTGCGTGCGGTGACCTTCTGCCGGAAACATGATGCTGAAGACAGACCAATGCTTTGCGGTGAGCTTTGACTGGTTGGTTACGATGTCGCCCATGCCAAGCGCCCCCGAGTATCCGTTTAAGGTAACCCAAATTTTTGGATGCCTCTTTTTCACTCTCGTCGGTAAGATCTGATGGATCGCCTGGGTTTCAGGTTTGTGCTGAACCCTTTGTTACACGGGCTGTTTCCCGTGACCTCGGATTTCGGTTCGGCATCCTGGTTGATCTACCTTCCCGAAATCTTAGTGCACGTCTTATCACAGGTGCCAGGTATAGTACATGGGTATGTATTGTCGAAATGACAGGACTAAGAGGAGCACAGATGTCGACACATCATTGCTGGCAGGCAACCTACGCTCCGAAGGGGGTATTGTCACCAGGCGCGGCTCATGTGGTCCCGTGAGTCTTCATAGCAAACGGAAGAGAGAAGTTAAAGATCTGTGAGGCCTAGGAATGTGCAGTGTAAACGGAATACGAGAGGAATAACACACCGGTTAAGATGGAAGGATTTAGCTAGGGTTTGAATTACCATGTCCATCCGCCCCATCCGAGTGTTACCGCCTCGGGCACTTAGATGATATTCGGTGCCGTGAGGAGAGTCCGGCACCGGCAGTTCTGCCATAGCAGCACCAAGTGAATTTATCAAGTGATTATCACGTATGCGGTCGTCGAGACGCAATTCTGATTCTTGGCCTGTATTCATTCAATGGAGTATAAGGAATGACGCCTATCTTAACTATAATAGTGATATCACCTAAGCATACATAAGATATCGGGATTGCCGATCGATCTAGATGCGCGCGTGGCCGACTATCCATCGGCTGAAACTCACATATTGTGGCCATCACACGATCAGCGGGTTATTACTGTATGCGAATGTTTCTTAAAAGAGGCTAATTATTTTGGATATCAACTACCCGGGTAGCGTCTGATCTAGTCAAATGGGTCCGACTACGATCATCAAGAATGTGCGCGTTTTTAATGGTGAAGCGCTTCTCGATGGGGCCAAAACCGTCGTCATAGAAAATTCCGAGATTTCTTCTGTTGCTGATTACAAGAAAACTGAGGAGGCCGGCGACTTAGATAAGCTTACTGGCGACAATGGCGATGTGACCGTCATTGATGGGGACGGTTGCACGCTTCTTCCCGGGCTCATTGATACACATGTGCACATCGACTCGGTTGCGGAGCTCTCTACATGTGCAGAATACGGTGTTACTACGGTCTGTGACATGGCCTGTATGCCCTTTTCACGGTACGAGGAACTACGGTCCATATCCAGATCTGGGTCTTCGCCCGCGTCGTGGCTGGGGACCAGTTTGCCAGCGTACAGCGCGGCCTCACGTCACGGCACCATGTTTCGGCTTAGGGGCATTGGGGACGAGCATGCATTGAGAACCGTGGCTGACGTTCCCCCTTTCATCGAAGCGCGCGCCAGAGACGGCGTGGACTACGTTAAGATCATAGCAGACACGCCAGGCGGGCTAGACCAAGACGTGCTTGACGCAATACAAGTCGAGGCACGCAAGAGGAGCCTGATGACCGTTGCGCACACAGCTATGTACGAGGCCTTTGAAAGGGGATTGGCCGCAGGCTTCGACGTGCTGACGCATGTGCCGATGGATCACGCCGTTGATGAGAGTATTACGGCTCGCATGCGGGCGCAGGGCACCGTCGCCATCCCCACGCTTGCCATGATGGAAGGCTTCAAGAAGAGCTGGGTCCTGTGGCCGCTGTTCTACAAGAGGGACTTCGCAGTCGCCCTGCGTAGCGTCGCCGCCATGAAGGAGGCTGGTGTCCCCATCCTCGTGGGGACAGACGCGCATTCGTTTCCCCTTCTCGACGTTCGCGTCGGCAGGGCGATGCACAGGGAGCTTGAATTGCTTGTTCAAGCAGGTTTGACGCCAAGCGAAGCACTGGAGGCCGCAACGACCCTCCCAGCGAAGTGGTTTGGCTTGCATGACCGTGGACGAGTGGGACCGGGCTTACGGGCGGATCTACTACTCGTGATAGGCGACCCGACTATGGACATTTCGAACACGAGAAACATTGTCAAGGTCTGGAGCGCTGGGACTGAGGTTAATCTTGCTGCCTGTTACAGTACGGCCCAGCGGGGTGGCTGTGCTCTGATGTAGATGCCTTATGTAGACAGACGCAAGTAGAAAGCTTATCAAGCCCCGGCTCTTTCTTCAGCGCAACATCACTCCCAATTCAGGTTTTTCTCCCGAATCCCCGAACAACACAGTCCACGACGTCCGAGTGAATGTTACGATTAGCTTGACGAGGCCTTGCGCATGATAATATCATTCATTCAATTACTTTTTGTTTTATGAACTTACCCCTCCAATGTAAACATGTGCAGAAATCGAAGGATCGTGGACTGTCTAGATCGTGGGCTGCTAATAAAAACGTGGTTTGATTGATTGGCCGCAGGCAAAAGGACGCGATGCCCTAAACGAGTGTTTCCGAGCTCGCTCCGGGATTTTGGGAACAAGCCATCTATAGACTAAATGCAATTAAGGTGATTACTACAAATAAGCTATGAAAAAGCGAAGACCACATAGCGCTGAAAGGAATCGAACCAATCCACTTATTTGTATAGTCACTACGTAGCAACTGCCTACATACTTACTATATGTAAGCGCATTGTGATCGTGTACATCGGGCTCATGTAAGCGGGTTGTTACCTAGCCTTGACTTCAGATGGGTTCTTTTAAGGCTCAAGGTCAAGTTCTGCGAGTAACTCTCATACGCAGCCACAAACATGGCGTGATGATAGTAGCGTCCCAACGATGCTACATATTATTCTTCCCGTGGGGTGCGTCCAGCCACCTGCGTAGTCTGCGTCGTCGGGGAATTGTTAACAATTCGGTTTGTGTCTCACCGATTCTGAGAATTAACCTAATTCTGAAAACGATGATAAAGTGGCTTTCATCTCGTCCAGTGGGTCCGTGTTATAGCCCACATTGACACTGGGGCAGCTGAAAGGGGGATGGGGATGATCGTCGACAGGAGAGAAAACAAGCTCTTTTGGGGACCCATAAACAGCGCATACGTGGGGCAGGATTCAGGGACGAGAGCGCAAGGAGCCAACCAAAGGGGGCGGAACGATATCTAATGATGACTCCATCGGCCAATTGAACAACTGCACCGAGGAGAAATCTACGGCATAGTATTTATGTAGGTACATGTCTGGGAAGTCTGTCGAAGCACCACACGGCGCATCACAAGACAGCGCCGCAGACATAGAGTAATCGCTTTAAATCGTAAGCAAGAAGCAGTCTACCTACCAGTATAGAAGATGAATGTAGAATATTTACTAACTACTAAGAATTAAGCTGGAGCTGCAAGCGGTCTATACATTCTAGCTTTCTTCACGGAAACGATCATAATCCCTACAGGTTAAGTGCTGTATAGCGTATCTTTATCTATCCCAAGGTATGTATCTCGGGTCTCAAGCGCCTGTACCTTACCTGCCCGCTTGCTGCCTGCTCAACCAGTTCCGGAGCAGGCGGGCAGGTGTGCTAGGATTGTTGGTGGCGCCAATATAGCGTACCTGCTGGGTAGGTAGTGATGGAATGTAAACCTAAAAGGAAGACGAGGCAGGTACTGCTCAAAAGTACCAACTCCTGGCGGTATCAGGCTTTCCCGCAAAAGATGTGCATGCAAACTATGTGACCGCCCTTGTGCATGTGTTGCAGGCGCTTCAACCCCCCCTTGGTTACAGTCTCCATTCACTATGGCCCATGGGGGTCCCCCATTGACTATTTTCAAGAGCCCGGCCCAGACTGCCAAACCCAATTGATAAGGGCAGTGAATATGCGACGCATATATGACTGCATCATCCTGGTTACAGGTCGATGTAGTAGTAGTAGTAGTAGCCTTTTCTTCTATTAACTATGCTTACCCTATTCATATGTAAGGGTTGTTTGCTGCCCTTTTGGGTCTTATTCTCTATATCCTTATTCCCTATTTCCAACCTTCCTGCACTGCCCTGTTTTCTTGTCCCATTCTTCCGTTTCCCTTCTCCCCCCTTCCAATCAGCATTTGATAGTTTCATTCTCGTGTCTGCGGTTTGTTTGTTACGTTTTGTTACGTATTGGGTGGCATTAGGCTATATATATATATGAGCTTCGAGAGAACTGCAAGCAGTCGTTGAGATATTCTTAAAGCTAAGAAAGATCTATTTGCAGCAATTCCAGTAAATAACCGAAGCCAAGAGATCTCTCACCTGACACTTGTCCCATCAATTGCACGCCAAGATTCTCGGCCTTCTGGTATTTGCCAAGAGTCGTCCTGATTGTCCCCCAACGCCAAGAGGCCCTTAGAGCCCTTCTCTGCTCCAGCTGCCAGCTGCACCCTTTACGGGTAGCTGGGAGGGCGGTCGGTATGGAAGATGCGCCGCAACTCAAGTTGCCCTCATGGCCACCCAAGGTTCACTTCCTCCGCCGTGGCCTAGGCCGCCAAGGCGCGAGTAATCTTCCCGACAACAACAATCGAAGCGACGTCGACGCTGAAGCACAATCCGAACCGAAGGCGAATCAATCGCCCGAAATGTTAGGTTCGGAGACCTCGTCGAATGATTATTCCTATCAGAAACTCGGCAAACCAACCCGCCCGAAATGGCACAAGTCACGGCGTATACGTGTGATTCTACTGGCCGCCTTAATATTCGGCACCGCAGCCATAATACTATTGTCTACGCTTCTTACCCGGCATGGAGTGGGAGGTTTAAATACCATCTTCAAGGTACGGTTAAGAATACCATCCGATGACAATTTTTGCGCTTGGTTATGCAGACTGCCCCGTTTGCATCCCCATTTGCATCTTAGAGCTCAAGCGAGCTCAATCGTGTCGCCTGTTTTGAGCCGACCGACCCTCTAGTACCACGGCATGCGACCGATTGTGAAATAGGCTGATAACATATCTGCCGATGATACCTTGAATCCAACTCCACTCCTCACCTTACCGGAGGGGCAGACCTTCCACTCCCCTGTCCTGGTGTATTTTGTTTCTCAATCTTCAAATATTATCAAAGTGGAAGACAAGCATTCTTGGAAATTACAGTGTCAATTCAAAGGACTAACTCGATGGCTCAGAAAACATGCACGATAAGTCTTCCCCAGGGCAACTACTTGGGTCAAGTCGTCGGTCCTAGCAATTCCTCGCCGCGCCCTATCCAAGTTTACCTAGGTATCCCATACGGCGAGTCTACCGCGGGTAAGAATCGACTGAGGCCCCCGCAACCCCTCAAGACCAAAGCCGACGGTGGTGCTCCTCACCACGCCCTGACGTATGGACAAGCTTGTCCACAGGGAAAGCCGAGCAGCCATGGACAGGGCGAGAACTGTCTCAACGCGAACATCTTTCGCCCGCACTTCGGCGACGATGCAAAATCGATTGCGGCGGAGGAGCAGCGCCTCGGTGTCGACAGCAAGAAACTACCGGTCGTGGTGTGGGTTCATGGCGGAGGGTTCAACATGGGGAGCGGAAAGGATAGGAACATGGCCAGCTTCGCTGCTTTTGCGGAATCGCCTATCGTTGCCCTGAGCTTCAATTACCGCGTCGGCGCCTTCGGGTTCTTGCCGAGTGCTGCAATGGCTAAGGAGGGTCTGCTGAACCTCGGCTTGAAGGACCAGCAGTTCTTTTTCGAGTGGATGAGGACCAATCTTCCCAGCATCGGGGGTGATCCCAACAATGTCACCATAATGGGGTTAAGTGCGGGTGCGCATTCGGTAAGGAGGACCACCACATTCCATACAGAATCATTACTGACCGAGCACGAACAGATTGGACACCACCTAATATCTTATTCGCCGGCAAATAAGCCGGGACCCCCTCCCTTTCAGAAAGCGATACTTGAATCGGGTGGCGCAACTGCGCGTGCTGTGTTTGTTCCCAACCACCCTTTGCACGAGCAGCAATTCCAGGAATTCCTGATGCTCTGCGGTATCGACGGCGTGCCCGACGACAAGATCGTTGAGAAGCTACGCGGTTTGTCGTACTCAACTCTCGAGTCCGCGTCGCGAAGAATGTGGGATAAGTGGTCCGACACACTACGATGGCCCTTTCAACCTGTTATCGACGGCCCTGGGGGTGTTATTCCCGACTTGCCCATCAACTCGTGGAAGAAGGGTAATGTGCTCCGAATTCCAATTTTGACAGGCTTCAACACGAACGAAGGCGCAATCTTCGTGCCGCAGGGTGTGAATCGACCCAATGCCGTGCGTAGCCTCATGTCGTCCATCATTCCGGCATTGAACGATACGAGTCTTAAAACGCTTGACGGGCTATATCCTAGTCTTGACACATCGCGGGGCAAGGAACTGTATGCGAATTCCGGAGAGTCTACGCGCTTCGGTACGGAATTCTGGCGCCTCGACGACGCTTACGCGCACTACGCCTATATCTGCCCAGTCTTGCAGACGGCAACCGTCGCTTCCACTGCGGATAGCAGTGTTCCCGTGTACGTGTATCATTACGCTGCGCTGTCCGCAAGATTCGGGGCAACCGACCATGCGGACGAGTCGCCCATTGTAGCACACGACATGAGCAATATTGGGAAATACCCCGGGCTTGTTGCGACGGCGGATGCCATGACTGGCGCTTTTTCGAGGTTTGCCGTTACAGGTAATCCAAACCTATCCCACTCGGGCAAGAAGGCAGAATACGAGTGGCCGCGATATACCAGTCCATTCAGCGTAGGTGCGACAAATGAAACTGGTCAGGTCGCACTGTTCGGCAAGGGTAACGACGAGCAACTGGGCTTCCGGGGCACAGGCAATCGGGGTGTACCTGTGCAGAGCATTGCCTTGACTGCGCGCGAGAAGGCCGAGTGCGAGTTTTGGTGGTCGCACGTTGTTCTGAGCGAAGGTTACGGCAATGGGTCGACTACTTTCAAACCTATAAAGGCCGCTGTCAAAGCGAAGCTTTAATTCCACACCGCCGCATATATACGCTCCGCTACGTGTTTTAGGGAGACGTCAGTCGAGTCTCTACCGGAGCCGAGACATATATATGGCTGGTACGAAAGTATCGCACAGCTTTCTCCTGCCCCCATCCAGGTCGAATCCGAGAGGAAGCGGAAGCTTTTGATTTAGACATGAGGCTAAGCCCGATCATATACGGTCTTTAGCACACAGGATATTTCTTGACGCATCCATGGTCTACGGTGCAGTCGTTGGTGACTTTTTACGCAGCTTGTTATATCAACGGCGTTCGCCTCCACGCTGGCTAACAAGCAAGGCGAGGAAGATGAGAAGACGTCTCTCATGCATGTCTGACCATCTTCTAAGGTGGTAGAGGGCAAGTTTTTAACCAAGGCCCCCAAGGGCACCATACCATACCATCTATTCATTTATTCATTTTTGATTCGTTGGCATTAGCGAGTTCCGTGAGCAAGGGCAAACAATGTAGCATCGTTGGGAATTTTTGGTACTCTTATATACCCTGAGCATGGGGGTTTGTTTTTGGTTTCCCCCTGAGATACGACATGCATAACAATCAGAGATTAGTGGGCTAACAACGTCCGCAACGACCATCTATCTACTCATTTATTCATAAATGGGCGGCCCAACGAGGATTGTATATAGAAGCGAAGGCTATCCCTTGAAGGGTCTGGTGATGGTCTACAAATAAATAGATAAATAAATCATAGACACCTGGCAATTATCTGTTTGTTTGTTTGCATGGTAAACCGTGAGATCTTGATTGATGTTCAAAGGGAAGCGGGGACATGGGGCGTTCGTTGTATGCACTATAAATAAATAAAATGTATTGATTTTATATATACACATGTTTTTATATAGGTAGATATTGGTGACACCCAGCTGATCGATGTCCAATCAAAGTTGGATCACGACCGACAAAATTGTAATGAATCTGTCGATATATCTGATCCAAACCTTAACCTCACTTTTCACGACCAGTACCTATTTCCAACCCAAGGAACTAACTGTCGTCAATCACCTCCCTCCTCCCTCCTGCCTCCCTCTCCTGTTCCCTTTACCTAAACCCCAGCTTGTTTTCGCCTAAGCATATCAGAGAATGTTGATGGAAGTTGAATCGTGTACAAACGGTAATCTCGGTCACAAGGATATTATTTGTTTAACGTCCTGGGCAGATGTGTTGCGATATGCCCCATATATCGTTATTGTCTACATGGCAATAACGGCGACGTAGACAATAGCGGCACACAGAAGTTTTGGATTGTCTTTTCCCCGTTCGCTAGAGTCGGTGGTAATAGTAATAGTAGTAGTAGGTAGAAGAAACCGACACCGAATTCCATTCCATCCAACAACTGTTTTGACAGATAGCAATAATAGAACGCTCATGTATATTGTTAACGGGGGTAATAATATGCTGCGAAGGTGTATATACCGGGAGGGACAGTAGGCTCATGACTCGACCGTTTCCAATCCGACTGTTCGGTATCCAAGGCGAGCGGTACAAGAAGTCGAGACAGATCTCGCTCAATTAGATCGCGCTATGCGGTGGAATGAGTCGCGACTCGTATGCTTTAACAAATCGCGACAAGATTGTGAATAATGACGTTGGTAGCAAATGAAGGCGCAGAGGCGCTAATAGCAGGCTTGCTAAAGTGATGGCTTAAAAGTGTCGTGGAGGGACTATTGAAAAACTGGGTATCAATGTGACGTGCAAGCAAAAAAAAAAATTAAAAAAGGCTCGCGTTGGTGCTTTTGTTCGCCTTTTCCCCTAATGTTTTTTCTCGTGTTAAAGCGTCCAATTAATAGGTTTTATCTACAACTAGAAATTCTGGGAGATGCCTGCGCTTTGCTGGGGATAGTGAGACGGGCTCTCAATTCGAGTGTTCCGTCGGGCTGGGTTGTCGCGGATTACGGGCTGAACCTGTGCATTCGGGTTGTCGGTATATGGGTCGCTATAGGGATTGCTACCATACTGGTCATAATAAGCAGGACCTCCATATCCGATACCTTCGCCGGAGCCATCGGACCTCCCGGCAGCGCTATAAGACGATGAAGCGTTGGAAGGGCCGCGATGAACGTTGCCGCCACGATTATCGGCGGAACTAGGGCCCATGGCACCGAGGATTTCGCCTTCGGGCGAGTGAGAGCCGTCACTCATCAACGGCTCGCCTGATCTCGAGTCAGAAAGATTTCCTCGTGTAATTGTTGTTGCATCAGAATAAGCCGCACCTGCAGGACCACCGGACATGGTAGTTGAGCCCTTGCGCCCCGCAGAGCTCGCAAGAGTGGTAGAGCCCCAACCACGATAACCCGAGGGTGAATCGCCCTTCATTTCGTAGGAGCCCGCAGCACCAACATTGGGAAGAGTGGGGTCGTTGTTCGGGTTATAGGCGTAGTCTTCCGCTTCTTTGCGCCTCTGCTCCTCTGCTATCTTGCGCTGCTTACGTTTCCTCCAGAAGAAGAGACCAGCGAGGACCAGCAATGCCACGGCTGCAATAGGAACAACTACGGCAACGGCGATTTTGCCCGACTTGCCCAAGTTAGATGAAGAGCTACCGCTCTGTCCAGGAAGCAAAGTTGGTGTGCCGGTTGTCAAGGTGGAACTTGTCGTCTGCGTCGGTGGCGGTGTTGCGATTGAGGTGATGGTAGTTGTCTTTGTCGAGCCAGTCTCGGTGGGAGAGGTCTTAGTCGAGGTAGTCAATGACGAGCTTGGTGGGGACGAGGTCGTGGGCGGGGCTGATGTCGTCGATGGCTCAGTCGACGAAGTCTCACTGCTACTTGTTGTCGGGGTGGGAGATGAAGTGGTTGATGGAGGGGTTGAGGACGATGTAGATGCTGGCGACGTTGTTGTACTAGTTTTTGATGTTGGCGTCTGGGTGGGAGTTGATGTCGGTGTAGGTGTTGTCGACGGGCTCGTCGTAGAAGGTGTAGTAGTAGGGTCATCATCTACAGACGATGAAGTACTGGTAATGTCATTGTTGGGAGGAGTGGTTGTAGGTGTGGTGCCGGTTGAGGGATCCGTGGTGCTCGCATTAGTCCCCGGATCCGACATGGTGAATTGGCGCCTTGCTGGCACTTTAGGCACTCTCGACCTCGACGGTTGGCTAACTAAACGCATGGTGTTAGCGGGAACAGTTTTGGTTTACAGTAGGTGAGAATAAAACATGTTTGAGAGTAAGGAAATTTTTGCTGTAATAAAGAGGCGCACGACTGTCAGGCGCTAGAACGAGTAGATGAGTTGTGAAACAAGTCAGGACATTTGTGGCTATTGTGACCATCGACTCCTGTCATGAGTCGCATATCAAGTTGTGAAACGAGGCAAGCTTTTGAATCGTGTTGCATCATCGCAGCATAGAATTATTCAATGAACAAAGAACGCAACCTCTGGAAGGTAGTACCTTTTATCGGGATGGCCGGTCTAACAGATGCCCAGGGCGCAAATGCCAGGTAACAGCGGCTAACAATGACGGTATTTCAACAAGCGAATGTCTTGTATCGCAAAATACTTCGATACAAGATGCCGATGAGAGGCAATAGCAGGCGTGAGCCTTCTGTCCCAGAAAACAACGAGAAAAATGTTGCAGGAAACCGGAAGCGAACTGATTGTGCTGATGTGTAGGCTATGATTGATGGTTGTGGTTATTGGGAGATTAAGAGAGCTAATGAACGAGCGTATAATGAGCGGGACCAATGCAACGTATCGTGGCGGAGTCAGCACGGTCTCTCTGTCTCGTGTTTCTCCCGTGTCGGTTGGCCTGTCTATTGTCTTATCCAGGAGTTAGACGGCCATGCCCGGTTGATAATCCAGTAGCAGCAAAGTCCCAAGCAGACAACAGCACTGCCGCAAGGACGGATGGGGCACACTCAGCGTGTGTAGGTATGTAGTATGTAGTATGCAGAAAAGCAGAGATGGTTACCTTTGACGATGCCTTGGTGTGTGACGCTGGGATTAATCGGTTTAACGCTGCTGGAGAACGACAGCGGGCGGGCAGAAGCAAGTGCGGTAGCCAGGCTAAGAAGCGATAATAATACTATTTTATTAATATCAATAAAATTGGGAAAAGAAAAGAAAAGATCAGGAAGCAAAACAGGCACCGGCCAGAGGGGATTCTGAATGGGCTTGACGGCTGCGCTGTGAAATTACTGGGGTCATCCTTCAACTCGTGAAATGTAGCTTACCACTTTCTACTATCCATTTTGGTACTAGACTGATCTAGCCTATTACTAGGTAAGTTAGACTGTGATCAAGGGGGGTAGATTAGTGGTCAAAGTGGCAGATGTCACAACCTTACTATGTATAAAAGTACCGGTCAATACTTGACTAGCTTAGGTATTCACTTCATCTGTCCCTTTTGCTCAGATGTCTGTCCATATTTCTGATAGCTCTTGTAAAACATTAATAACCTCAGGCTGGATCACTTCACTTCATATAAGCGCATGTCTAGTATTTATTCATAGTACATTGGGGCCATGGTCGGGTATGGCAGACACTTAAGTAGCATTTAGGTCGGATTGCTTTTAAGAGAGGCGACCCACTGGGAATTAGCGTCATCGCCGCTTTTGCACCGACTGAGAGTCTCCCATGTATGTACTTATTGCATATGTTATATTCACTTACCAGGCAAATATAGAGATATGCATAGCCAAAACGGCCAAAATACGGCATCGCACTTGTTCACGTTTTCAAACCAACCCTAAAGTTGCTTCTCGGCTCAACTTCATATGTCGCTGCAAACATTTGAAGGACAATGACTTCGGAGACTATCTTCGACAAAAGTTTGGTTATCAACGCCAAAAGGTAAAAATGCCGGAAACCAGAGGACTGATCGCCCATTCCGAACCCACTATGAGCTCATTCCCCTCGTTTGCTTGGGTACCATAGCCGCGTGGCAGACTGTCGCGACGTAAGAGAGTTGAGCCTTGCACTGATGATTAATGGATGATATTCGCGTTGAGCAGTTGGAACTTCATATTAGCTAATGTATCATTCAAAGTCAGGTTTTGCCCGTTGTGTAGGAGCCTCAAACCTGACGACACATCACACATTGTATGATGTGGTTCCTAATGAGTATGTTGTTATTCGAACGATGGGAAGCGACCCGGCGCACCAATGCCTCGGCTCAACATGTTTGGCTTGACAACCCAAATTTTGGTGTTACCTACCAAGCAAGGGGCACAACGCCCCGAGTGCAATCGTGTTTTCAATATATACGTTGAAAATGCTTGGTCACGTGGATTATCTATTACCCTACCTGGGATAACACCGATGCGCACCCGGACCTCAGCCCGGAATCAGAGGGCGGGCATATGGACCAGCATGAACAAAGAGATCGAGGTAGTGCTGCTTGTATACTTAGGTGATGCGGATGAGCCTTTAAAAGGCTGCCTTGTTCATTTGCTCCATCCCGCTCGCCTCTCGTAAGGGCGGAGGCTCTCATTATCAGAAGGGCACAATTAGACGTATGTTGACGCAGGCACACGAAAAAAAGGTCTGGAAACCTCAACTGACTGCCCTAAACTAACATGCAATTCAATAACACGGCCAGTAAAGCCGTTGGTTTGTGTGTAACAGGCAAGTTGACTCTATCACTATATGTCATCGGCGAGAAACTCTTAGTTAAATTCAATTTTGGCATTAACGATTAAAGGATAAATTATCTATGAGTATGTACGTATTAAGCCTTGCTTAAGAAGCTTGAGTCCGTTTCTGAAAGATGGTCACGTCTTGTTCCGTATTACCGTTGTTCGGCTTAGAACCGGGGTGCAGGCTAAAAGCGGCATGGGTTGGAGTCGTTGTGCTTCATCAAGGTAATACCTAAAATCAGTCTAATAAGAGGCGTTATATACGTCAACTCAACTGGCTTTTCAAGGCAGGCCAATCCGCCGACCCCAAGGTGAAACTTCCCCTCTCCATCACGGGTATTAGAGGCTGTCATATCGCATCTTCTGAAACAATGACGAGTTATTATTGATTGTCAAGCTGGCTGTTGTCATTACATATCAATGGTGATGGTACTTGTGCCTATAGATATCCGTATATCTTGGGGTATCGAGTAAGTAATATGCTTAGTGATTTGCTATGCTCTAACAAAAACCAATCAAAAAATTTCGTACAAGTATATTGTACATATAGGTGTAGCATACAGCGTGCGCCGTATTGCCCCATAAGATGGAATGCGAGAAGCAAAGCCTCAGATTCCTAGGTAAATGCCCCGGGTTGAGAAACGCTACAACACCTAACCCGTTGGTGGGCGCCAATCGATCTCCCAAAATACCTAATAATAGATTTAAGTTGTGTATGTAGTATGCACACCTACATACACAGATCTGTATACATTGTTGACTGCCTGCCTCTGGTTGCGGCACAGCCTGCTTTTTAAAGTTATTTTCTCTTTTTCTTTCTCCAGACTCGTAAGTGAGAGTCCAACACCTGGTCTAAAGTATACTCCTTGTACGATAATATTAGGTCCGAATAGTGGCGACCCTCTTACTAAGGTATGATTCGCTACTAATTGATCTATACTTATCCGATAGCGAGAGAGATGGCGTCAAAAGTTTTGACGCCGTCTCAGGTACGCCCCTGCTACTACAGACTACAGTGATAGTGTCAGGTACTAAAGTTAGTTGATTTGCCAAAGGATATACGGTCAACTATTTACGTCTAGGTAGTGTTTGTTGTTTGTGTACATACCTACAGCGATATACCTATACGCAGGTAAGTATATATGTACATATGTATGTAACGTTTGTTTTCTTGTCGATCAGTCGGTCAAGCTTCGCAGGACCCCAATAGGCATATATACTGCTTGCTGCACATATGCTCGTTTGTCTTGCTGGCATATGCCCAACAAGAACCGACGCGTTGAGAAAGTCTTGTATCTGAATGAACGAACGTAAATACCTAATGCATACGCACAAAAAGACCAACCGATATATATCTCAATTGAAAACCCGAACGATCCATCGTTCTTTTCTTCCGGCCCTACTTATCGTTAGAAGGATCTAGTATCACTGTCAGGAACGACATTCTGATACTGTGGCTAGGTTTAAGGATGCAAGCAAGATTTGGGTGTAGGTATGTACATACATCTGTAAGCCCCAAAGAGGCGCAGTTAGTCAGGGGAAGAGCAGTGTAGGTAAAGCATAGCCGCATTTGCTCCGGGTACCTTAATGAGTATTCTCTCTTTTTAGCAATAAGCAGCTGCTCATTAGATTTGGGTTGAACAAAAATTTGTCCAAGGATTGGTGATATGCCTTAGCGGACGGAGAGAAGGAAGAGCAAAAAAAGAAAAGGAAGACAAAAAACAATCATGAGGGCGTTGAGTAACATATCGTAGTCTTGTAGCAAGCTTATCAACTGAACTTTTAACTCTGCAATTTGAGAGCACATGTTGAATACCACGGTTGACTTGGAATGGGTACGGTGACAACAGGCTCACCGTGCCCTGTTTTATTCATTTCGTACAAGTTGGTCTACAGTAAACCACATCTTCATGATGTACCTATATGCCATTCATCACCCATCTCAAGTTTTTCTTTTCCTTTATTTTTTTTTTTTTTTGCACTGAGAATTACAATAGAACTCACGTATGCTCTACTTACAAGGCAATCAATTATAGACCAGGGATTCAAACTAAGCAAAACTACGTAACTGATTACCTACATCAATCTCCGTATGCCCGGGTAAAAAAGAAAAGAACATGGAAGAGGTTCAAGGATACCTACCTAAAACAACCCGTTAGAACAAGAAAAGCCTGGCTTGGACACCAAATTAGTAAGAAGCAGGGCAGTACGAATTAACTACTGACCTTAACATGTACTCCGTCATCGATTCGGCTCGATTCAAGTTTACCCTACAGTAGATACCTGATTTGTGTCAACGGTTGTGAATCTCTCACTTCTTCTTCAAACTATAGGTAATTGAACAGAGGAATAAGTAGATTAAACGAACCTCCTACCAGTACCTATACTCAAGCTCAAGGTCGGGACATGTTTAAAATCTCAATATCCCCAGACTATCGGGGTGGAATTCAATAACAGAAAAGAGTATAGGTCTGACGCAATGCGAAATACGCAAAACAGTCACTTCCGCACCATCCGAATCACGCCTGGGTACAGTCTTCTATCTGAGTAGATACTTAATTAACACAGTTGTTAAACGTGAACGAAACGCTGGGTATAGAAATACATACAGGGTTATCTTTCTGGTGAGGAGTAAGAAACATATTCGCTTCTGTGAAGTATATGTGAGCGGTTTGGAGATCTTCATCTTGCTCACGAAATTTCTCGGGCAGCTAGTAAACGCCTCGAAGATGCATGGGCACAAATGTTTCGCCCGTCACCAGTGACCCGAGCTCGGGTTCATTAAAAATGGGCGAGCCAACTTCGTGCATGCTTGTTAATATTATTTATTTATTTATTTACTTTTCTCGGAATCAGCTTTTGGCATTCTCCAACCGGTTCGCAAGTGCGACGGTTATACTGTTCCAACTATACCCAGATCAATAGCTAGATAGCCTGATTCCGTATATGACAGGTAATATTTTGTTTGGCCCAATGTTTTCCCCTTATATACTTGACTTTCAGCGGGTTCCTCGAGGTGCCAAAGAGAGAAAGTTACCGTAACAAGAGACGTGAGCCGGGTTCCGGAATGGTATTTGAACCAAATTGCGAGAACCCCTTGACCCCATGGTCTTCCGAGAGGTATTCAAGAAATGGACATTAACAAATACAGTAGATGAAAAGTGTTTGTCGGATCTTAAAAAATAGACATGATCCAAACAATAAATGTAGTTCCCCTCCAAGTGAAAAAGGTAGCCGGTCCGATCTATTATTTATAACTCCTCCCTTGCCATGATGATATGAAGATGATGCCCAACAAGTTGACGTAGGTTGCCCTGGATGCGCCGAGATTTGGTCCTGGTCGTGTCATGAAGCGAATTAGGAATGGAAAGCAAGGTAATACTTAATCACGCATGCCCCAGTTGGGCTTCAGCGTGTCCGACATGGCCGCCTGCGTGAAGACTGTGTCGCCTGGCAACCGGCTAACACGCCCAGCGCCGGCGCGGAGCGCGCTAAGCCCAACGCCTGAAATACCGCTGTGCATGCTGCGGACACTGCCCGTCTCACTCATCGTCTCATGGTCCTTGAAACGACGCGGCGGCGCAAAGTCGAGACCAGTGAAGGTGCCGGATTTACGTAGTAAGTGTCTATCTGACGTTAGCCATGTTGTCCCTTTTTTCTCTTTGATCACGTGAATTAAGGCACTTACGGGCTTGGGAGTGCTGCTGTCTCCTCAAAGGCACTAACCAGTGGCGAATGCGCGGGTGTGTTCACCCTGTACGGCATCCGTTCACCAAGAGGGCTCTGAGATCGGCCAGCTGCTTGTTCCTTGAAAGTGGGAGGAGGCGCAAAGTCAATGGCACCCATGATGGCAAACGAGTCATCTCTCAGCTTGGACGGCGTAGGCAGAGTATTCAGAGCAGCCGGAGGTGGCATCGGTTTCTTCGGTCCACCAAATCGAGGGTTAGAAGCTGAAGAGCCGGGGCGCGGACTCCTAGGACCCCATCCGCCGCCCGATATGGCCGAACCTGCCCTGGGTCTTCCGCGAGGGCCGTTAGACATCGTTGATCCGGCTCTTGGCCTTCCTGGAGGACCGCCAGGCATGGGCGGTCCTCCGTGGGGGCCACGAGGTCCCGGAGGTCCACGCTGTCTTGGTCCAGGCATTGGGCGTCGGTTGTTCGGAGGCGGAGTCATAGCACGCCGAGTGACAGGCTGAGCGTATGGCATAACAAACGCGTTTGTCTCAGGGTCAAAGTATGCAGCTTCACCCATGTAGCCTGAATCATAGTCTTCGTAATATCCTCCTTGCTGTGGCATTGGTGGTCGGTCTTCGGCCTTGCTGTCGTCGAAGTACTCCTTGTAAAACGATCGGATCCGATTGGCTCTGAATTCTGGATCCTCCGAGTCTAGGAACTCGTCAGGCGGCAGAGGCCGCAGTCCAACCGACAACCTTCTGTTGTCCTGTTCTGGGACACCTAGGCCAGCCGAGTGAGGGTGTACTTGGTCGTTTTGAGCCGACATATGAAGCTCATCATTATCTCGGTGAGAGCTGGACCGGTGATCGTTAATTTGCAAGTGATCGGCATATGACTCGTATTCCTCGGCAATGCTGGGGGCATTAATAACGGGCATGGATTCCTTCCGCGGTGGCCGGACAACTGTGGGATTAGAATTCCGCTCAGAATTACGGGGACTCGACGAGGCTTGAGAGTGACGGTCCACAATACCCAAACCATCAGGAGTCTGGCTTCCAGATTCAAATTGAGACATAGAATCCCGCTCATTAACAATTTCAGCCACCATAGGTTGAGGGCCGTTGTTAGATTCCTCGGATAACGGCCGAGTAATTGTAGTGGCAACAGCGGGTGGCTGTTGGATTTCTGGGACCTGTGCGATACCTGGCCCGTCATCAACAAATCTGAACTCGTTCTTTGCTGGCACTGAAGGTGCTCCGTCTGGTCGCTCTGGGCGATGAGGATATGCTTGAGCAGTAGGAGGTGGTGACTGCAATGGAGACGGTGGAACATCCTTCCGTTGAGGGCCGGCAGCTTCACCGCCAGGGCGCGATCTGGATGTGTAAATGGAAGATGCCCTATCTCCCGGTCCTCGCTTGAATGAGCGCATGGATCCAACATCACTACCAGCATACTCTACGACCGGCCGGTAAGGGTCATCGGCTTGATGAAGAGTCTTCGTTAAGGAGTTAAACGACTCCCGGGAGGCGTGAAGAGTCGGGGGGAGCAGATATGGGCTGGACAAGTTCATATCCATTGAAAGTTGGGCTTTATGGCCGGGCTCCTTCTCTTTCCCAAAAAACGCGCTTTTTCTTTTATTGCCTTTCGCAGGGGTCGTTTCCTGAAGACCAAAATCCATCGACTTGAACTTCATTGCTGCTTCTTCGCGTCTCCGCCTCATCACACCTTTCCGCGCGAAGTAAGCCAAAGCTAACAAAGCAACGACTAGAGGAATTCTGTAGATTCGTCAGTTATAGCGAGAGGGGACAACAGCATTGGGAACACTGACACGACACTAACGGCGATAGTGGTCGTGTTATCGTCGCCGCCTGCTTTCTCTTCGGTGTTGACATCACGAGGCACAATTTGGAGAACAGTATCTTTTGGGTCTGCCATGTCAAACGCACCGGCTTCATGGCTTTCCGAACGGCCTATTGCGTCTACATCCACCGAGTATCGGGAATGGAAGTGGTGGTGGCCATGGCCATGAACATGTCGGGGGATCATCGTCTGAGTATTAGAAAATCGGTGTACTTGGGACGCAGGATCGCAGTCAACGTGACATAGACAAAGGTAGAAGCAACGTAGACAGATGTGCAGGCGATACTAAAGATGCATCCTACTTGTCCGAGCAAGGTAGTAAGGTAGGAATTGTGAGAATCGTAAGATGCGACAATGCTGAAGACAATAACTTTCTTAGTATCCAACGACAGGTCCGTAAAGCCAACAACTGACACGGGGATTAAAACGAGGGACTTGGGCGAGGATCGCAAAAAGAACGACTTGAAAGTTGGGTTGAAAGAGTGGCACGCCCGCTGGCAGGCAGTTAGTTGGGTCCTGGTGGCCTATTGTCGAAGGACTGCGAGACTCTCGTAGACGAGGTGATGGGAAGAAGGGGACGAAGAAGGAGAAAGAAAAAGGTGATCAGAGATCAAAGGAGAAGCATGTCACTACGAAACGGCCCGGACGGAGTGTCCAGCTGCCAGGTGCTGTCCCAGCCAGAGTCCAGCGTGCGTAAACCAGGTGTACTGTACAGCGAAATGCTGCGCTGTACCTTACATCTCCTGCCCTATTTCTGCCCTATCCCTTGTTCTGCTAATGGTCTGTGGTCCTGCTTCCGCTGGCGGGAACTTGAAGAAACCAACCGGCGAATGAAAACCTGACATAGGGGGAAATGAGGGAAGGGGGTGTGGAGGCCTGCAGCTCCATTGGACGAATGGATCATAATCTGGGCCACACAGAATTTGTGAGTGAGCACTTCTGAGCACTGTCCAACACCTCCCTAGCCCCTCCCTGCATCCACCCATTGTTCTGCATTACTGTCTGGAGATTTGACCGTGCGTAGCATCTGTATCTCTCATCTGCCACTGTACATTTGATTAAGCACCAGAATCTTGGAAGAATCGCAGCTTGAAAAGAGGGGCTAATGCAGGAACGGTGCGGAATCCTGCTGCATCTCTGCATGGATCAAGGATAGTACAACACCGTGACTTCACTGTATGACCACGGAAATTCCCCTTTTTTGTAGATGTCTATGTACATAACGAGAGTGAGATTTACTGTTTGTTTGTTCGTCGTCGAGGTTTCTACTATGTAGAAGCGGCTCTCGGGGCTCCCGCGATTAGTTTGATCAGAACTTGCTTGGCCACAATAGGTACATATTAAAATGATGCGCGGGTGACGCGCATACTCATAGTAGTCGTGAGTTGTGATCGATAAGTATGACGAGCGCTTTAACTGGGTGTGTATAACTATTACTCCACATAGCACAGGTGTTCGGTGTGCGTGTGGTTATAAGCTTAAAACCTCCGCACCTGTTACATTGCATGAGAGAAATATTCAAGGCTCTCAGCTGTAGCATATCGGAATCTTAACGTCAACGCTGTCGGGTGCCCCATCCTATCAGACTCCAGAGACTAGTAGCTAGCAAGTGCCTGGCCTCGTTCATTATTGCGGTGCCTTGTATCTTACTGTGTACAAATATTAACTACTTAATCAATCACCATGAGAAATATCACCAGACTGTCCGACTTGGTTTGACAACAAACTTCGTCTCGTACGAACGATATCGGCTCTGTTTCTCCGTTTCACAGTCATTTTATTTTTAGCCCCCAGGTTACGAGCCCAGCCAATTAAACAAACGGGGACGATATGCCTTTTAGATTTTGGCTTCTCGGCCCATAGCTGTATCTATTACCTATGTAACCTAGGTGCGCTGCTCATGACTGATTTGTCTTTACGGCAATAAAAGGTTACATATATTCACGCAGACCATGATTGTCGGCCTTGATGAGCTCTTGCCGTCAATTGCTCGTTAGATACCTCGAATGGTGTGTGGGTGATCCACTCAGAAAAGGCCAGCCACTGTTTCACCGTTCCCCGGCCGAATCGCTGCATGGGGCCTTAGCCTGACAAGTAATTTATGTCAATTTATACCATCCAACCTTGTGTTGCACTGGGTATAATTCCAACACCGGTCAATGGTTTCGGTGGCAGTGCCGCCTCGATGTGTTTAGCAGAGCCTTTTAGATAGCCGTTCATCTTACTTTCATCTGATAAAACCCAGATGAATACTCGAGCAGCCAACTCTTTTCGATTTTCGTGATATCACGGATAAAAGTCTTGCTTCCGGTCTCCATGACTTCGTGGAAAATAACCCAATCCGCCTTTCGGTTGAACATCAGGGAGCTGGGGTGAGCATGAAGAACCGTTCCGCCTTCCACGCTGCGGTAGCTCCCGTCGGGTTGCATTTGCGCAGCATGGGCAAAGTAGCCTGCTGTAAGACATCTGCGGACCTGGTCTGCTCCTCCTTCGCGGAAGTTCTTTAGACTTTCATCCACACTAATACCAAACCGTTCCAAATAACGCTTCAGTTGTCCACGTATGCTCACAGCGCGAGTCAGCGCTTTGAAGTTGAGATAATTTTCGTGGCAGAATTTAGATTCCTTTTTGCCCTTTGTCACGAAAGTTTGGTAGACGTTGAGAAGAGTCAGGTGGTCTCCCTCTTCGGCAGCAAATTTACGCCTGGCAGACTCCATTTGCTTCTTTCCTCCATCGTGTTGTACCCATACGGTACCGCCAAGACTCGTCATGGCCGCTATAGTAAGGATCTCACTGAGACAGCTAAAAGAATGGGCGCTCAGAAGTGTTTTGGCCATCATCGGCTCTACAGCGAGCTCTGCCATCCGCATGCCCAGAGGCCGCGTTAATTTCGCGTATTGATCAAGTGCACCAAGGGAGTATAGTAGCTCCGTTGCCCTAATCATAAGCTCCGCGGGCGGTGGTGTGAGGTAGTCGAACCGAACCACATTGTCTATGCCAAGGGCTTTAAGTTGAAGTATGAAAGGTGCAAGATTCGATCGCTGGATTTCCGGCGGGTTTGTATCAGGAAGAGCTTGGTAAGCCTCTTCGGTAAAAAGCCGAAAACATTTCCCGGGTTTGGTTCGGCCAGCTCTCCCCGCTCGTTGGGCTGCTGAAGCTTTGGACACAGGAGTGGCAGTTAAGGACTCTATGCCTGTGCGAGGGTCAAAGGCTCTCAACTTTACGAATCCAGAGTCAATAACGTAGACAATGCCATCAATCGTCACAGATGCTTCAGCGATATTGGTTGAGAGAATAACTTTTCGTGTATTTTCCGGTGGTGCGTCGAACACATACATTTGCTGTTCCGTCGTTAACCCCGCATATAGCGGTAGGGCCAGAAGTGATTGAGCCCCGGGCGGCAAGCCGGCTGACCGTTCGGCGATAGCCTGAACAGCATTGTCAATCTCTTCTCGACCGGTGAGGAAGACAAGGATATCACCCTCCGGCTCGGTGTTATGGATATCGAACACAGTAGAGACTGCCTTCTCGACATAATCTTCTGCAGGTGATTCCAGGTATAGCACGTCGATTGGGTAAGTTCTACCTTCAAGACTAATTATTGTGCCTACTCGTTCGCTTTCACCGTCAGATAGCTCCTGGTTCTCAAGAGACTGAGAGAAAAATTTGAGAAATTCCTCTGCCTGCAGAGTGGCACTGCTGATGATGATGCGGAATTCTGGCCTGCGCCTCCGTATTTTCTTTAGAAGCCCAAGGAGTATGTCAGTACTTATGGATCTCTCATGGGCTTCATCCACCATGATTACAGAGTAACGCGAAAGTAAAGGATCTACCAGAGCTTCGCGAATCAGAAGGCCATCGGTCAAGAATTTGATGCGCGTAGCCGCAGACGTCACGTCTTCAAATCGAATAGAATACCCGATTTCTTTGCCTACTTCACAACCATACTCTTCGGCTACTCTGATAGTAACAGTGGTAGCGGCCACCCTGCGGGGCTGTATCGAGTTAGAATATAAATGATCATTATCTCGGATAAGAAGACATATATTACCTGGGTGACCCCTATTAGCTTTCCATTATCACACCAACCTGCATGCTCAAGAAACTGGGGAATCTGTGTCGTCTTTCCTGATCCTGTCTGGCCGACAACAACGGTGATCGGGTATGTCTCAATAAGATACAGCAGGCTGTCGTGGTGTTTGGTAATGGGTAACAGCGCAGCTGGTTTATGCAAGGCTGGGATGAAGCTTGAACCAAGATCAAAGTCCGCCATGTTGGCTGCTTCGGGATTCAGATTCTATTTTCTCGAAGGTCCCAAAGCACCACTTCCGGTTTTGTCAGTGTTCGTCACTTCAACTCAAGCCAAACACCATAAGGTAACCACCCATACTGAGATACTTGTTAGTAACCCCTGTATGTATGTATATGTGTACGTGTACTTGTGTCGGCGGTTTCTATTTATTGCTACTGTCAGCTTCGATCAGGAGCACACGATTTGTTCATACTACGTATTACTTACCTCTAGCCTCTATGTAGGAGACGATGCAAAGGAGCCCACACTGCAGGTGGTAGGTAGGTACCTAAGTACATCTGTACACGGCCACACAAAGATTGTGGCGCAGTTTCCCTTCTAGCCAATAACAGGGCAGCATGAAATGCTATTAGGCATCTTTGGTAGAGCAGAGCCGGCGTACTGGTAGATCCTTATCGTAAGGGCTGCAGTGCGTCACCAGCGACCACTTCAGGGTTGCCCCGCCTCGTCAGCTAAGGTATTGCAGGCAAACTCTCACATGCGTAGGGACCTACATAGGTCTTCCATCGTTCCATATAAGTAATAGGTGAACTAGTTGCTTTAGGTAGGTGCATCTGAGTTTCATATTATCTTACATCCTCAAAGAACAATACTGTGCCTACGCAATACTAGTACATCACACCTCTTCTTCTCTTCAGTGATACCCCTATATCAGTATCTTATTTAGCCCCATTCCAGCTCATTCATATACAAAATGATGTCAGCCACTCCTGACACGGTGAGTTCCAAACTATTAGCGGCATTGAATCTATGCCGTCCCGGGCATAGAGTTAATGCGCACCCCCTTATACGTGCAGAAGGAACGAAAATGGGAGAGAAACGGACAGACGCTAATGACGTTGACTTCTTGCAGAACAAGACAAAAGACAACCCGACTTCCCCATCGCCTGCGCCCGAATCACCCACGACTGTGCGTCCTTTCGAAATGGACGACGACGATGTACCCGAGTCCGGAGTTCTCAACAACTCTGCGACAAACCCAGCCTCGGCCACACTTACAGCACATGCACCTACCTCTGCGCCTGTGGAGGAAATGCCACCGGCACAACCTCCACGCCCCATTGCAACGCAGCAGAGCAATGAGCTGATCCTGAAAGAAGCTTTTCCCAACATCGAAGTGACTGTTATCAAGGCCGTCCTCGTTGCGAGCGGGGGCCAGATTGATCCTGCCTTCAATGCGCTCCTTAGTAAGGCTATCGGCGCCATATCTGGATTGGTAGGCTTCAAAGCTAACTGTTATCAGGCATGAGTGACCCCGACGCCGTTCAGAACGACACAAGAGAGCCGGCCCCTCCGCCGCCTCCGCCTCGTCCGGCGAACCGCCCTGCGCTCACCCAGCTAGAAGCGGATGAGCTTTATGCTCGCCAGCTTGCTGATCACTACGATAACGTGGGCGCCTACGAGGCAAGGACTATGAATCGCAGCCCCGGTGGCCAGTACCGACGGCAAGCAACGGGCTTGAAGCCCAATGAAATGTACGAGCGCGAGCATAATTTCATTGACGACGACCTGCCCGTTATTACAGAGAATATCCGCAAAGGATTTATCGAGACCCAGAGCAAGGTCAACACGTGGTTTACGAATTTGAAGAAGAAGATCGACGGGGAGTATGACTCTGAAGAGGATGAAACGCAGCCCTCGAAGCATCGACAACACGGCGGTCCAAGCAGACGAAGTGGTGAGGGCAGCCGTCAAAGCACAGATTATCACCGTTACGATGCCGATCCACATGTCCTAAGCGACGATTTTGCGGGAATCAGACTTCAGCCAGATGGCAGTATGTAACGCAACTATATAGACGGTGCGTCCCCGAAGCTAACCAAGTCACAGGGCCACCTCAAGGTCAACGATCTGTTAGTCCGAGCTTGAACAAACCGCTTCCTTCATCATTATCTGGCAAAGGTGATGGCCGTAGGGTGGCCTTCAGGGAAAGCGTCGAAGACATTGGCCCCTATGATGCGTCACCCAAGATCCCTCCGAAGGATCGTTCGGCCAGTCCCGCCGGCGGGAAACAAAGCAAGTGGCAGCCATTATCAACTGTGGAACCAAGCCCAATTGCTGAAAACGACCCTTTCAGCTTGGGAGACAGCGAGGATGAGAAGGAGTCGAAGGGGGGCAATAAGGATATCAAGCCGGAAGATAGCGAGAGGCTAAAACAAGCAACTGCTGACGCCATGTCGGATAGTTTAGTTGGTTCTTCGAGCAAGAGCTCTTGAGAGGTTGGGAAAGTAACGTGAGAGTTTGTGGCTTCACGTTGTTGCGGGCATTATACTACCTATTTACTTGTCTCCAGATACTTTTTGCACTGGCTCGCATCGTCTCGTCATCGAACGCGGGATGGACGGACTTTTGGTAACCAAGGCGGATCCATGTGCCGTGCCCGAGGCTGTAGGGATAGTTATAGCCGTAACTCAAATACTGAATAGATCACTCACATGTCAATTTCGTTTTCTTGCGTCCTATTCGATAATAAATTCCCGCAGAAAAAGCTCTGTGGGCAATTCTTCCCAGTTAAGACAATATGATTGGGTAACTTTGTACGAGAAGTACCACCTAGGATACAGCATACGAAAGCTCTTCACCGGGAGGCCCAGCTTCCGATGACTTAGTATCTAGGCACTCCTCTAATCGCCTAGGGTTCTTCCATTGGACATCCATCCAACCCGCCAGACTCGCGGCAGCTCGCCACAGATGATGAGGGAGAATAAACGATTACCGTTGCATGCCCACAAATACCTACTATCAGTATTACAGCTAGGTAGAACATACTATTACTGTGTTGTCAAATACTTCCGTGGCATTCATTCTCGGTACTGCGCCCCACTTCAACCATTGTTGTCAAACAAATATTAAATAACCGTAAACCTAAAAGGAGATAGGCAACCGCCCGAGCGCCCATCATGCATCAAGTCTAAACACGTATATATCTATATGATTGGCGAGACTGTCGGCGTCACCAGCTGCTCTCTCGCTCTCCTGCCCTCCTGGTCTAGATTCCACCCCATCCATATATTTCCCCATACCCATATCCGTCCCCGTCCCTGGCCTCCGTACATGCTTCAACCCAACCCCGCCTCTTGTAGATAAGTAGACAACGACAGGAGGTAGGTAATATACCTAGGTACACGAGCCACCGCTGTGGGTGTATGAAACCAGAAATCCAGTCATTGCCGCTTAGCTGCATTGCGGCCGGGCACACGCGGAGTTGAAGAACTGCCCGAGTATCCGTTCAAGAATTGAACACTGTTCAGCTTTTATTATTAGCTAAAATACATATATGACCTTTACCCTTCATATATCTGTGGTTATACTATCATCCTAAACCCTCCCTGGCCTTGTTAGTTCCCGTCCGCTAGTAAAGCTAGTTATACTTGATAACAGTGCACCAAATGGCTGGGTTTATGGGTGCCGCTGCATCGGCCGAAAGGTCTAGCTTCGCATCGTATGTGGTCGTCGGGTTAGTAACGGTATGGCTCCGGAATAAGCTCATCAGCAATGAGGTAAAAATAAGCTTTCTAACCACTGGGAAATAGGCGCTTATATGGCAAGCAACTACCATCATCTACAACCTTTTCTTTCATCCGCTCCGAAGGTTTCCAGGACCGCTCCTTCAAAGAGCCTCCGGCATTCCGTGGGCTCTCCGGCACGCCACCGGCGTCCAGGCTCGCCACACCCAGAAACTACACGAACAGTATGGTCCCGTTGTGAGGATCGGACCGCAACATCTTTCTTTTACGGATCCGAAAGCATGGAAGGACATCTACGGACATCGCGTCGGCAGTGACATCCACGGTATGCTTATTCCCTATAATATTTTCTATCCAAACTGGCCCTATGCTATTGGTGGTTTCACGCCAACGGTCTGGCCTATCTTGGACCCGAAGGAGTTGCTGCTATGTTGCACTGCCTATATGTGGCGCTACTGACGCGCATATGCCACAGCGAATGAGATGCCCAAGGCTTGGCCGTTTGTCAAGTCTATACGGGCCATTCCCACCTCCATCATTAACGCCGATCGAGAAGAGCAGTAGGCATTTCAATTATTGTATCCCTCTTCTCGCACATGAATGAAGCTGCTGGACGGGGTTCGTGTCGATAAATTTTACTGCCATTACTGACCGGTGGCTGTCGACAGCTCGCGGTTTCGCCGTGCCTTGTCCCATGGCTTCTCCGACGCCTCGATGCGGCAGCAGGAGCCCGAGATCATCAAGTACATAGACTTGCTGATCAAGCGTCTGCATGAAGAATGCCAGAACGGCGCCAAGGCGCTGAACCTCGAGGCCTGGTATAACTGGACGACGTTCGACATCGTCGGATCCCTCGTCTTTGGCCAGTCCTTCAACTGTCTCGAAAATGTCGACTACCACCCTTGGATCGATTTCATCTTCAAGAGCGTCAAGGGGGGCGCCCTGTCCGTCGCTTTGACCTACATCGGCCTGAACGAGGTCGTGCAGATCATGTTCAAGATGGGCGGCCTCGCCATTAAGAGAGTGCGCAAGTACACCGATCAGATGATGCACGCGCGACTGAACATGGAGGAATCCCGCAATGATTTGTTCGAGGGCCTCATGAAGAGGCGAAAGGAATGGGTATGTTTTTTATTCCCCTCGAACCCCCTTTGTGTGGATGGCGCTACCCGGTAAAATGATTACCTCTGACAATGGCCTCTTTCGTTGTAGAATCTTTCGGTAGAGAAATTGTCGGCCACCGCGTTCATCCTAGTTCTTGCGGGCTCGGAAACGACTGCTACCACCCTATCTGGTGCGACATATTTCCTGTTAACACACCCCGAAATCATGGAGAAGCTCAAGCACGAAGTGCGATCGTCCTTCCAAGATGCTAGTCAGATCACTATCAGCAGTGTGGGAAATCTGACCTACATGCTTGCGGTATTGAATGAGTCGCTCCGGATGTATCCACCGGTAAGAATTTCTACCAATGCCTGTGCCCTGCAAACTGCCTAGTAAAGATACGGTGCAACAACATCTTACGCGTTCAACAATTACTGACACTTAACTTGTTGCGCGTAGGTAACATCGGGCTTAGTTCGAGAGGTGCCAAAGGGAGGAGCGACCATTGCTGGTAGTTTCGTTTCAGAAGGGGTAAGCATTTCTACACCTTTGTACGACGATAAATGTTTTGTGCTGATGAAACGGGGCGTTGCAGACATACGTAGAGGTCGCACAGTGGTCGATGAACCACAGCAAGGACAACTGGGCCGACCCCTGGACATTCAATCCCGAGAGATTCCTCAGCAACAGCGAAGAGTCTCTCGAAGCAGGTAACAAGATCGAGGCTCTCCAGGCTTTCAATATTGGGCCTAGAAATTGTATCGGTCGCAAGTATGACTCCCTCCCCCCCTCTCTCTATGTCTCTCTATGCGTATATGTACGTGTTATCACAGCTGGGACTCGACTGACTGATTCAACCCCCTAAAATAGCCTCGCTTACGCTGAAATGCGCATCATTCTTGCCCGCATCATCTTCGACTTCGATCTCAAGTTGTCTGACTCGTCGAAGGATTGGGTCGACCGACAAAAGGCGTATACTCTTTGGGCTCGGATTCCGCTTGAGGTATACATGACTCCGGTGCGAAAGGACAAGGCTTGAGCGGGGTTTAGGTAGTCGTAGGCAGTCTATTTGATTCAGTCTATTTGATTCCCTGTACATACGGTATGATAGCCAGACCCCAGACTAGGGAGGCTACTTGGCTGTTACGAATACTCATCCTGTATGATTTAAGTGTCAACATGTTGAATATAGCAACTCTCCCCTGGTTAAACTACTGGGAGTTAATGCTTTATAAAAGGTACTTCGGACCTAGAATCTCGTGATGCTGTGCGAGGTAGAGTATGTCGTTAGATAGTAGAAAACAGGAATTACTTAACCTAGGCATTTCAAGTAAGATACATACTCGTTCTACATAGACCCATAATCTTCTCCTAGCTGATTAAACTAAATATGTTGGAATCATGCACGCTGCGTTGGGATATGCGTTTGTGAGCGCCACCATCCCTCTCCGTTGCTCGAGGGCTATCCCATGCACCTGTAAGTCCTTACTTAGAAGGACAAACTCTAGATAATCATCACAAACCCATATGTCAATCATCCAAACCTGTTAGACGCGTCACTTATCCCTCAGAATGGTCTCCTGGTTGAACCAATGGACAGCGACTACATGGTCATACTGCCTGGCCGCATATTATGCTCAGTCAACCCTCCCCCGTGCGATTCATGAGCCGCTCAAGCACAAGTTTCTATCCTAGAGAGCAAGCACCGAATTATATTGCACGTGAGCTATTGCCATTTCAAGCCACGTACATAAAGGATCTAGAAACCCAAACGCCACCTTTGACTCCCGTGCTCTCAATGTGACTATCTTACATACCAATGTAGGTACTTACTAAGTACTTACCCGGGTTATAGTAGGCAGATATGTAGGTTTATAATACGCAATGTAACTACCATGTAGTTGAACGTTGGTCCAGAGGAACCGCCCACCCTTAGAACGCCAACATCCCACGCAGCGGGTTTTTACGGAAGTTATAACCATGCTCGTGTAGATTTCGAAAGAGGAGAACTCGAAATGTATAGATAGTCGATTCCGTATGCATGCGACCCACGGCCTAGAGCACGTCGCGGTTGGTCGGGGCGTCTATAAGGAATATGGTCATTCTTTCTCGTGATTTGAGAGGGAGCGTTGGGAAGAGTGTGGTCACTAACCTAGATTCTGGCTGAAGGGACACCTTCCCAAAAAAACACACCGGGAGATATTCCCCTTGCGGTTAATAGGAAGAGGCCAAGGATGATGATGAAATAGGACGACGATCTCTGGTAACCGGTTCTTTACTTTACTTCAGGTACACACGTATACCTACCTCCATACTTAAGTCGATCCTAAAAGATGTGGTCGGAGATATCGGTGTCGACCTTGTCCCACGCCACCCCCCACTTTGGAGGTGGCCGACGCCAAGGTGAAAACTCCCTACCTGACAAGGTCCGGCCACTCGGTTAGGTGGGAGCCTCATGCAAGAGACAGACTTCGAGACCACGGGGGCGAGTTACAGCTTCTTATTGGTTTGTTTTGTTTGTCAAGCTATTTTGCACCAAGTGCTTGTGAGGCGTTAGCCATGCATCGCTCCCCGGTCAGCTTGTGACCCGAATTTTTAGGCCGGACAAGTAAATGCAATAATAGCTTCGATAAAGTAGGGCGATCAACGGAGAAAAGGGAAAAGAAAAATATCTGCACCAGCGTTGGTATTTCTAGAGAACCACGTGGTGAAGTCTGAGTCGAGTCCGGAATACCGAGGCTGGTGTTTTGAATGAAACCAAGTGGAAACTCCAGGAAGTAGAAATCTGCTAAATAAGGGTACTACTGACCTACATACATGGTACATATAATCCTGAAGGGCATGCTCAGCACAAGCCTGCTGTGACACCAACTGGATGATAGCAATGTGACACTACACAAGAAATTGTAGATGTCCTGTTTGTCCTACTTAGAGAAGACTTTCGGGACTCAACTCAACTTCATATGAATCTTCTACCAACTTATTAAGTAGAGCAAGGGATTTATGGTAACACTGTAAATTGAGTGCGTATTAATTAGGTCACATCTTGGAGTCTAGGTAAACGTTCTAACAGAGGGTACTCGTGGAATACCTAAGCCCCTGTAGAGCTCAAGCTTATACCTCAGGTTAGCGCGTGCGCTAGGCAGGTACTAAACTGTACCTCCATGCCTCTATGCTGATAAAGGAACAACCCCACCATTCATCACCAAAAGGACTTGTACCGCCGCGACGACTAGGTTTAGAGGGTTAGGTAGAACGAAATATATCAAACATTCTCGATGTCTTCCCATTAAGCCACTGTCCTGTCTCTTCTCATGCCCCTTTGCCGTATACTAGTACTTTAAAACTATGCAGATGGGGCGAGTATAAATGCTATACTCCTTTTGCATTGAGTTGTTTTTCGAAGAGAACCTTCCAACTTTATCTTGTGCACGACTTAAAAATAGCAAGACCAACCCAGCCAAACCACATACCCAAGGTTAGTCTGGAATTGGGTTTGAAACTCGGCTTTTCTTTCTCCAACGGCGGCACCACTCGCCTGTGACTGGCGCATTCCAAAACACACTTTGAACCGACTCTGACTATTCCACGCCAGTGCCCAGCTTCAGGTTTCTTCGGTCGGGGGTGGAAAGTAGGTGGACCACCCTGCATCGACCTTCGGCGTGCTTTCGTCACATTCACCGGCTTCCTCTCAGCCCACGAGCTCCGTCTGCCTTCCTCATAGGTGTGATAACTGTGCCAGTACCTAAATAGGCCATCTTCTAGAACCTTTACGCTTGACTTGGCCATTTCTGTCACCCTGTCACCCCCAATTGTCCCCTCCCGGGCTGCAACAAGGCCATCCCGAGTGGCTCGGGCATCTTTATACCACTTCCTCTTGCTCAATAAGATACCCGACTACAGCTACGCCCCAGGGGAACCGGTGGTCACCTGCTCTTCTGTAGCTTCTTGATGGGGTCACACTGCATGACAGCCTGCGACTTCTGATGTACTATATGCTATTCGTCAAACCTGACACCAATCCTGACACCCCGACCTGCTTTGGATGGGTCTAATATTGCCTATTCATTAGCTCAAGTATTCAGTGCCGCCATGCCTCTTATTGCTGCTTCATAGCCGGCATCATCACGACGAGTTGGTAATTCGGAGCCCCGCTTTAGGTATCTCCTTCGCCAACCCCTGACGGCATACTTGGTGCTTCCCCTTCCCGGACTGTTTGCCCGTCAAGACGACGTCACGTCCTCAAGTAGCCTTGTAAATCTATTTTACTGCCCTCTCCCAAACATATCCAATACGGTGTCCTGTGCAAGTACGGCCACAGCATAAGCACCAGAGAAACACGCCATTCCCCTGAACCTTACCCAACACCGGTGAGACCTGTGAAGCCACACACCGGATCTTGGCTGGCGCATTCCGCCTGCCCGCTTCTAAATCTATAGTCAGCTGTACTGTAGGCAGCCGGAGAGCTACTAGGTTATATCTAGTGGCCGCTCAGGGAGTTGGAGCATCCGAAACACAAGTATAAGGCCGCGGTAGAAGGCGTACCCTCCACACCGAAACTATGTAAGTCTTCTCCGACTGAAATACATAGCCTCTAGCTTGTCGGCCCAGCGATGCCTATACCCTTTAAGGTAGTAACTGATTTCTTTCTTCAGGAAGTTCGGCAAACAGATCCAAAAGCGGCAGCTTGAGGTCCCCGAATATGCTGCCAGTTTTGTGAATTACAAGGCCTTAAAAAAGGTTCGTCTTTCTTGTGACTCTGTAGTTGACCCCCAACGAGCACTGCATTCCAGGATAGCATCCAGCAAGCCTCTTAATGTGAACTCCATGTCCCACTGTAAACAACGCTGGCATTTTGGGATCCCTTTAGTTCTTGTTCTGATTTACTAACAAGACTCGACACCGCAGCTTATCAAAAGACTTTCAGCTACTCCAACCCTTAGTGCTCAAAATGACCCTCACTTTCCATCTGGCCCAGTAGATGCCCAGGTCGCTCTACAAGCAAACAAGGCCAAGTTTTTCTTCCAATTGGTACGGGATATACCATTCTCTGGTTCCACACTATAAAACTACTGCTAATGTCATGAAGGAACGAGAGTTGGAGAAAGTCAATGCGTTCTATCTCCAAAAGGAGGCAGAGGTTGGTTAACCCCGAACAGGTATACCCGTATCGCGAATTACAATGTTAACGCCACTGTAGCTCAAAATTCGACTCAAGACATTACTAGATAAAAAGAAAGTCCTCAAGGCACGGCAAGGCATCTCTAGGCGGTCTGCGAAGTTTACTACCCTTGAAGAAGGGTTCCAGCAGTTTGCCACTGATCTGAACAAACTCCAACAGTTCGTGGAAATCAACGGCACTGCCTTTTCGAAAATTTTGAAGAAATGGGATAAGACATCAAAGTCCAAAACAAAGGAGTTGTACCTGTCTCGCGCCGTAGAAGTGCAGCCTTTTTTCAATGCGCCTGTTATCAGCGAGCTCTCGGACCAAGCTACCACAAGCCTCCAGGAGCTGGGCGCTTGGGCAGATGGCGACAATGTCAACTTTGAAGCGCGAGCGGAGCACATAGTTAGCAGTCAACACCTGCTCGGTACGGATGAAGGCGATGCAGACAGCCTGTTGCTAGACACTGCCATCAGCGGCAACTTGGAGTCACTACGGGATTTGCTCTCAAGAATGCAAGCTGCGTCGGGCCCAACACCTACGATGGATATCTCCCTAAGGGAACGGGTCACGCGTACGTTTCTTGCTGCAGTCCATGAAGCGCCACAGGCATCGCTCGAGGTTCTGCTAGAAACTGGACTCGTCGACCTCCGGTCTGAGGATGACATCAATGAGCGGAATTGTGTTCATCAGGCGGCAATCTACGGGAATCAGTTTGTCTTGGGTGTCGGTCTTCAGGCAGGTGTAGAGGTGAACAGGACAGATGTCTATGGCAGGGTGCCTCTCCACTATGCTAGCATGCACGGGCGTTTAGATATGCTAGAAACCCTACTCCAAGGTATGGGCTTTTCTTTTATTCTGCTGTCGCTGACGGCATTACTGACATTCACGTAGCCAACCCCTCGACTATCGACTTGATCGATCACGATAATTTCACCCCGCTTATTCATGCTATTATCCATGGACACCTCGCATGTGTCCAATTCCTTCTGATGGCTTCTTCCCGGTTGGACCCTGTGTCAGAAGCAGACCACATACCCCTTAATCTAGCATGTGAGCACGGGTCAATCGAGATAGTAGATATTCTCCTCCAGCACGGTGCCCGAATCCTTCCGGACGCTGAGGGACTCTACCCACAGCATCTCGTGGCCAGATCGGGCCAGACACCCCGATTGCTCAGTCTCTTGAAGCAGCATGGTGCAGACCTGGATCAGATAGATAGGCTATATGGATGGACTCCGTTGGTTCATGCCGCGAGCGAAGGAAATGTGCCTTGCCTTCAGGAGTTGTTAAACGTTGGAGCTAACCCCAATATTCTAGATGAGAAAGGCCTGCCTGCTGTGTACTATGCCGCTTGGGAGGGCCACTTGACCTGCATGCAGCTTCTTACCCCGTATCAGAAGCGTAAGACCGAAAGTCCCATGGCAATGCAAGCTTCTGGGTCACTGTTGGCGCCTATTGGGAGTGGTAGTGGACCTGTTCCCATGTCGCTAGATATGGATTCTATTCCCGCGCTCGAGCTGCCGCCTCCCATCATCCCACTGCGCCGATACGGGCACAATTTCCTAGACACTAAGACAGTCGTACAAATCAGTTTCGAGGAGAATGGGGAGCAACCCCTGATATTCTTTCATGATAGCAAATACCCAGCCGCCCGGCTTACCATTTCTTCGAAACTATCCGACCTCATACCGAAGAACATCATTCTACCCTTCCAGGAAGACACTCGGCTTGTCTCCTTCCAAGTGGACAACCTAGATACATTCACGCTTGACTTTGATGTTTTCCCAACTTACGGAGCCAAGATTATCGCAAAAACTGTCGCTCTTCCAAACACATTCCGAGCTTCGTTAAGCAGTTCCGCAAGATGCTGTCTTCCCTTGTTTGACCCAAGGCTGCGAGCCATAGGGCAGATCACTTTCAACACACAAGTTATCAAACCGTTCCGAGGTGCCCCGTTAGAGATTACAGACTTTGAAACCTACTGGAAAGCCACTAGCCAGCTAGACCAGAACCCGAACATGTTTGTCACTGGTTCAAGTCTGTCCGGAGAGTTTGTCCAGCTTCACGTCCAGCACACGAGCGACGGCGTGCCAGTTGTATGGCCAACCTGGAACATAGAGTGTGGCGGTGTCGGCGTACCAGTATCACGTCTGACATTCGATCAGTTTGCCAACGTCACAGCAATAAGTCCTAGTCGTATACGGCTCCCCACGGTTTCCTCGCACTGGCATAACAACATAGCCGAGGTTCACCGGGTCCTCTCCACCGCAGGAATCTCCCTGGAACAAGCTCTATTTGTGTTGCCCTCTTCTATGCACGTCAATCTACAGATTCTCTACCCATCGGAGGAGGACGAGAGGCGGTTTGGAATTGGTCCGTCTGCGAATACGAATGACTTCGCAGACGCGGTTTTAACGGTCGTTTTCGACCACGTGAGAGCCCAACGAGCTAGCACTGCACCCGGAACGGTACGATCCGTCGTATTTAGTTCGTATAACCCGATATTATGCGCGACACTCAACTGGAAACAACCAAACTTCCCAGTCTTTCTCTGTAATGACCTCGGCCGCGAGGACAACATGCCAGCGCCGAACATTGTACAGAGCAGCGGCCGGAGGACGTTCTCGGTTAAGGAAGTTGTCCGGATAGCGCAGAATAACAACCTGATGGGGTTGGTCTGTAGCGCTCGATTATTGGTGAGTTCCATTCCCCTTGCATTGTTTGCACGTTACTAACATAAAGAATTAAAGGACATGGTGCCGGCCCTAGTAGATGCTATCAAGTCCAACGGGCTAGCTCTCGTGGTTGACTTATCGAGTGAGCAACAACAAGCCGACCCTTCCACACGCGTGCCTAAGGGTGTAGACGGCCTTCTTAGAAACAATGGGGTACTGCGTTTTAACGAGTCAATTGACGTATAGGAAACACCCATTGACGGCTACTCTCACCATTCTCTAGGTGTATTGCTACTCCATGGGTACGCCGTCCGGGGGTGATTTTGATCATCGGGGAGTTTTCTCTCTGCTCGTGGTTACCTAACCTACTCACTTATTCATTGCCGAGTTTAGACGGTTGGTTGATTGTTGCCATAAAGAAAAGTTTTGTCAGAAAGTTGCCGGGAAGAAAATTATCCAAGAAATCACTTTTTATCATACGAAAGGAGCATGTTTAGGAGCAGCATAAACATCTCACTTCTGAAGACCGATGGCTATTAGACACTTACGCATCTTCGCTTTAATGATGGGTTTACACATAGATCGAACATCGCGCCTGGCAACTGGGACGAAGCCTATCTTATGACCCATATCCCATATATACGTACGCATCAAGCTAGGAACGAAAAACAATAGAAAAAAATAGAAAAACAATATACCAGTATATAATTTCGCGCTTGTTCAAAGAACATTATACTCTCTATCTTTCGTAACATGAACCCACGTATAATGCTTAGTTAAGCCCCCTTATATTCATACCTCAAAGCATTCAGCTCCCTCTCTGGATCGACACTACCCATGAGCATCTTGGCCACGAGAACGACGACGTAGTCGATGGCGGGGAGATAGGCGAGGCTGACGTGGCCCCAGTGTTGGGAAGCTATTGCCGAGCCCCGCGACGAGGAAGATGATAAAAGGCCGGTGAGGAGTAAGATACTGCAGAGCACTGCGTTGAGGTAGGGGAGGTATGTTTCGAGCGGTGAGCGAGGGCGGTGTTGGGACCATAGGGTTTTGGCATTCCGGTTATGTGTAGAGGCGGAAGATGTAGGAGAGTCGGAGTTGGAAGTGTAACCAGTCCAACCATCGAGAACCCTTATCCCAGTCTCACCTGGAGGAAGAGAATAAAGTGTCCATGCCGTTGAAGCGAGACTTGTTAGGGAGAGGATGGCTGTGTATGAATCCCTCACTCCTCCTCCTCCTCTTCCGGCGAAAAGGGAATGAGCCAAGAAAAGGAAATAAGGTATCGTTGACAAAGCCGGCACAGCGAGGAGAAAGAGTCGGAACTGCGCGTTCCGCGCCGCGTTTTGCGCCGCTAGCGATCGGATGAGATCTTCTTGTTCTTGCTCGTCGTAGGCTGGGCCGTCTTCGTCGTCATCGCTATCTAGATGGGGTCGAGAGGAGGACGGGGAGTCGTCGGAGGGATAGGCGAAGGTTTTACGGAGGCGGGTTGTTGCCTTTTTGAAATCCATTTCCTTGTGGTCGTAGTTGGGTTTCTCTCTCCCGGCCCCTACTGGATAGGAGTTCGTATCTTCTTGTGTTGATTTTGTTTTATGCTTCTTCCTCACCCGTCAGTAAGCAGCAAGACAGGACAAGAGAAAGGAAGGAAGGGAGAGCTCGAACCTAGGTTAGGCTAACCTTAGAGCGTTATTGTATGCCGATGTCGGTAAGGTGACCGTTCTGTCGATATATCTTTCGAATGGCAGACCATGTAGATCAAGTACACTCAGCAACTCTGCTGGCTGTTTTAACGCTACTCGGAGCACCACTCTGAAGCATTATTTACTTCAATAGCAGAGCAAAGCAAAAACAGCCCTACGAGACCAGCTTGGTAGGAGCGCGTTAGATAGGTAGGTAGCTGCTGGCCACAGCTAGAGCTTGTGACTTGATGAAACGGCCAGGATGTCTAGACAAGTGACGTATGCATGTGCTATGCTGTACATAGTAGTTGCAACCCAAGCACTTACAAGACCCACTATTTAAGCTCAGACAGTGCCTACCCTAGACCAGGGCCCTGTGGCTGGTATGATACCCTTCCTGAAGGGCTTCCCCGTGCCTTACACGAGTTTACCAGATGGAATAAGGAGACAAAAGTAAGTTCAGCTAAACATCTTCAATTAAAAATCAGTGTTATATCTCTATATGTCTTTGGCTGATGAAGAGGCACTGAGGAAGAGCCTGGGCAGTCCACCAACGCAGCTCAGGTTCGCTGATTACCGTATAGCTAAATTTGTTGCATTTCGAAGTTTTGTCACAGGTGATCTAGCTGGCTGGCTATATACACCAAGCACCGCACGGTAGAATCATCATATGATTGGAAGTGGTGATAATATTTTCGACCTTGTTCGAAATAGGGTATCTGAAGGCGCCAAATCAAGCGTCTTGTCCATGATCCATTACACTTTAATATACACATTGGACTTTGTTTAACAAGTCTTCTACGTCGATGTGGATGTTGTTGGGAAGTTCTTGAAGTTCCCGTTATTGTCGTACTTGGCTTCTGTAAAGTAGAGTAAAAGAGTTAGCACATTGCTCAACCAGGCCAAAACCTCCTTGTTCAAGAAAATAGAAAATAAATAAAAACCAATAGGTCGGCAGGAAGACAGAGGGAGTGAATAAACGTACTAAAAAATGTATAATTTAGCGTGACCTCATTGATGCCCCTCATATTCAAATCATCAAGCAGATCGGGGTCGAGGTAGAAGAAGACGGGCATATCGACAGTCTCGCCGGCGTTGAGCCGCTGCTCCTCGAAGCAGAAACACTGTATCTTGCTGAAGTAGGGGGCCACCTGGGCGGGGGTGACGCTGTACGTGGCCACGCCGATGATGTCGGTGTCGCTGTTATTCGTCGCCTTGTAGAAAGCTAGCGCCGTCTCGCCCGGTAGCACGCGCACCTCGCGCTGCTGCGGTACGAACTTCCACGGCAGCACGTCTGACACCGAGGCGTTGAACGTCACGCGGATGCGCCGTGCGTCCTTCACGGGTATGAGTCGCGATGCTTGGTCTTCGTCTGATGAGGAACCTGAGCCCCCGTGTGCTCGCACCGGCTGGCCGCCCCAGCCTGTCGTTTGGCAGATCTGTATTGGTTCGTAGAGGAGCTAGGTCAGCACGGTGATTTGGAGATGGGGGACGTGCAAGAGTATCTGTCCCTCCTTGGGACGGTGTAGGCATGGAGTCGGAGCAAAGAGACGAACCATCTTATACATAGGCACGGAACCGTACGAGAAGGCGACAGTGCCGAGGATGATACTGAGGGTATAGTACCTAACGTAGAGAAAAACGTATAAGCCTTCGGCATTTCAACAAACTATCTGAGCTTTGTCCTCGTGTCCGTCCTTCTTTTTAAGCAAGTCTAGCAGATGGCATGTGGTAATGGGCATACATAGTCGTCCGGTTTTTGTATCTATAATGTTCGCGCAGCTGGTCCATCGAGGGAGCCTGTGCATGGCCCCGTTCATGCCGTGCTTTCGCTGTATTTGAGATGGGTTTACGAGCCAGGTGGGTGGGCAATTGCTTCACCCGCGCGAGTTCTCGACGACATGAGGCACATGCCCAAGATGAGGCGTTCGACTGGAGAGCCCTCCATGAAAATCGTGGGAAGGAATTCATCGTGACGAGTATTGAGGCTTTGCGGGAGAGCGCGACCTCAAATGGCCTGGTATCGCAATTATTTCCAATGGAGACCTTTCAGATGTTGGTCACATCGATATCCAATTGGGCATAGCGGCGCGGATCAATTACAGGGGCTACGCTGGGCTGCAACTTTACATAGTAGGTACAGATGTAGGTATGTATGTATATATGTACCAAGACCCACTGCACCTCCCTACTAGTTACGTACAGCAACATGCAGGTCAACCGCAGCTCCCGAGCTACATATTTGGTGCTCTAGCCGTGCCAACACAGCAGTTTCAATCTTAACCTCACACTTAAACCTCAAACCATAGCTTAATTTACACGTGCATGAGATAATACGTCGAGCACTAGGCACAAAGGCGTACTTCGATGTAAATAATAATTTATCCAATTCTGAGAGAGTAAAAATACAACCTTTTGAGCCTACGCTGATCGCTTGAGTACCCTAAAACTGTATGCTAATGAAATGTTATACCGTCGTAAAAAAACAAAGGAAAAAAGAATACAGTCGTTATGATATAGATGTGCCCGATCATGAAAGCTTCCCACCCCTTAATCTCTTCCCCGCTCCGTTTATTCTCGCCGGCACAATCGTTATTGGCACACGTGGTAAGCTGGCTCGGATCTTACAGCAAACCCTCAGCGGTAGATCGATAAGGAACACTTGGATAATCAAAATCACCACTCGAACCAGCCAGTCGAGTAGACGTAGCTCAGGTTGCCTCCCGCGACTGGATGCAGAGTCCACAAATTCGAAGGGGAGACGGGCGCCAAGATGGGCTATGGCAACGTATAATCCGCTGCTGAAGGCATCTTCGTGAAACCCGTACTTGGTCCATGCGCCGGCGTAGCTGATTCCACGCCTGTTCTGGATAGTCTCGAGCTGCTCCTGTGCCTGGATAGCTGCCCGCGTATATACGGGATGGGAATAAGAGTAACGGCCCTGCACCGTCTCTGCTTTCGGCTCTTGGATGGGGTTCAACGTGACCAGTACGTCACCGAACCCTTGGAGGGGGATATGTTGAAGGGCATTCATATTGTATGTCACGGAGACCTGGTTGATATCTTTGCCCGTCCATGGCGAGGACATAGTAAGATAGTTCCACGAGGACCAAGCCTTCCGTCGCTTAGGCATGAGGGAGATGTCGGAATGGAGGACACATGTGTTCTCCGAGGTCTCGAACTTCGACATAATCGCTATCTCTTCCATGGTAGCCGACGGCTGAATGATCTGGAATGCCTGGTCTCCGTGTGTGGCGAGAATGACGTGATCGTAAACTTTTGTTTGGCCGTTCTCTAAGTGAAGCCTGACCCGGCCCTCCCGATCATTAGAGAGACTCTTCACTGCAGTCTTCAGGAACAGGTGATTTGGAGGGAACCCCCTCATGACTGCATCGACATATGTCTTGGAGCCGCCTTCCAGGGTCAACCACTCTGGCCTTGTCGAAAACGTGTTCAGGAGATGATTATTCCACCTTGAAGCCACCGTTAGTAACCAACTTGGGATTCGGGCTGCAATGAAACTTACATAACCCTAACCAAGGTGACGATAGGGAACTCCAGAACACACTTGTCGGGGCTCATGCTCCAGGCAGCGGCTGCTATGGGTATAAGGTAGTCGTTTCGAAACGTATCAGAGTAGCCCTGTCTGTCGAGGTACTGTCCAATAGACTCCCAATTTCTATCGGATTGGGGGGTCCAATTTGACCTCGAGCCACTATCTCTTAGAAGATCCAAAGAGAATTTGTTGAAGCGGACGATGTCGAAGACCAGCCTCCACATTCCCGGCGAGAAGAGGTTTCTTCTTTGGCAGAAGATAGCATCCAGGCTGTTACCTGCCCACTCAAACATGCCTCTGTCCCGTGAGACCGCAAAGGTCATGGGCGCGGGGATAGTGGGAACTCTGACTTTTCGTAGAAAATTAATAAAATTAGCTGATATAGAAGTGTTAGTCAACGTGCTTCAGTAATAAGATAAGTGGATGATGAAAACCAATATACTAACGATATGTGGCCGTGTTCAGGATCATGAAACCAGTATCAACCAGTGTTCTGAATTTCCCCTTCTTCCACTCTACCGTATTCGTGTGGCCGCCCAAGCGATCGGCGGCCTCGTACAGGTAGACATCATGGTGCGTGCGGTTCAAGGCCCAAAGAGCGCCGACTCCCGCAGCACCACCGCCTACGATGGCTACTCTTTTCCTAGGAACCCAGTTAACAGACGGTGTCATTGGTGTGTAAAATTTCAGGGGGGTTGAGAAGATATGATTAATGAGATGGTTAGGACGGTCTTAGATGGACGAGAACAGATTGAATATGAATCATAACAGAGCACAATAGAGATACCATCTGTAGAAAGTAGTAGGTATTTGGGTCAAGGCGATGTACGAGACGGTATATATTTAATCAGGAGTATGACGTCTGTGCAAGCACATCGGGATTTACTTGGCCGCTCGCCGTTCGCCCAACAACGTCGTTGTACCTGCAAGTGCTATGTGCGAGACAGACACTCGACGGCGGACGAAGAAACACGACGTGTGCCAGAGCAGCGACCCTGGTGAAATTTGATTGGGAGTATGCCAAATGCTACTGGATTTCGTCTCACCAAGTCAAGCGCCAAATCACCCCGTGAGACACGCATTCGTTGAATGAGTTGTTGGATGAGTTGTTGAACGAGGTACCTAGGGCTCGTACTTACAAGCGATGATCCGGATAGCGTTCTGGCATTGCGCTGATACACCAACCCGTCGCGCCAGCTGTAAATCAACCAAGTGTAGAAGCAGCGAAAGGCGCCGATGTATCCAGGAAAAGGTTAATCGCGCCTCAAGCGGCTGTTGTTACATACAGTCTGAATTGATGCTGTGCATTGAGTACCTACCTAAGGTAAGTAATAAGTACTTGGGTGGGTAGTCTACCTGGGCAGGCTAGGGGGAACCATTGGAGTAAAGGATCGTGACCGGGAAAGACCCAAAAGGACCAGTAGCCTGTAGCCCAAGGACAGAAAGGGTAAACAGATAGTAATAGGAAGGTAGAAAATGTACGTAGGTGGTTGCGCTGACGGACGGAGGTCACATGCTACAGTTTATTTGGAAACACCTTCCTCCGAAAGATCGTGCAAATTCGAAGGTTAAGAAAGTAGATAGTTACCTAGTTATCATATTTATAAGTTGTACCACACACAGAGAGGTAGGCGTTACTTAACTACGACCTGCCAAGTGAGATTTATATGCGTGGCGGTAGACGCACAGAATGAACATGCATCATGATGTAGCTGCTCATCGGCACGACGACGGAATATTTTAGTAATCCCATGGGGACTCGATCCTCCATTCCCAACTACTATCAGGGGATCAGTAACGCCAATCACCTTTTATCTCGCTCTAAAGTGGTCGTGCAAGACAAAAATTAAGTACGACAACAGACTGGAATTATAAATCATTCCATTACAGTAGAATCCCATTTCAGATGCCTTAACCAGGATAACCCCGCGGCTATCGATATCGATGTTTCACGTCAAAACGCATGTGCTTCTATTGCTGGGGGAGAACAAAGCTAGATGAAACTGGGAAGAATGTCGAGGCTCAACGGGACCGAATACTCAGAGGCAGCAATCCAAAAGGACGGCTGTCTAATATCCAATTCTTTAAAGCCCCTGATTTTACTCTACCCGGCTAATACAACTCCACGTTCTTGAAGAGATAACGAACGCGGAGCCTAATTACTGCTCACGGGAGATTCAACTTTCATAATAATGAAGGGAGAAAAAGAGAAACAAGAAGCAAAGAGCAAGATTGTTGCTCTTTTATGTCCGTATGAGATCGACTAGCCTAACCTTATACGAGCTAGTGAGAAGGTGCACTAAGGTTAGGTCATTCAAAGGTGGGGATAGCGTGGCTTGATGTCACCTAGAGTGTGGCTGGGTATTTAGCCAAGCTTGCCTACATACCCTGAAGTACTGCTGTACTGCAGGTGCTGCTGTATGCTGTAGCCCGTAGATAGGCGCTTCCCTTTCAGGGCCAATTTGGAATTGCAGGTGCCTGGACCGACTGCTTGGCAAGTTACGCAATCCATCATCGATCCGTCCTCCCCAGCGAGCCAGCCGTCCAATTACAACTACCAACCAACCACGTTTGACGATATCTCGAGTACAGTATAAACACTAACTGCACTCTACAACTAAGGAGTCCGTCAAAAGAGTTATCAAGAGGAGGGGAATTTGTTCATCGCCTTCTAAGAATAGATACGCTTGCCGTTCAACGTCCATCCATCATCCATACCGACCAATATGGCGAACCCCTTAGATACCGACGCCGGCTCCGAGCTGTTCAGCAGCTACGAGGCCGAGTTCAAGCTCGTGCAGGCCGACCTTACTCAGAAACTAGACCAGATCCCAGAACTACAAGGCGAGCCGCGGAAAGCGGCCGTCAGTCAAGCAGAGCGGGCTCTGGAAGAGGCAGAAGAACTGGTACGCATACACCTATCTTCGGAGATGGTGGAATTTCCCAGCGCAACCCACAACACATAACACCGCAGAGGGAATCTGCGCAATGAGATAGAGAGAGCGAGAAGTGATGAGAACAAAAAGGGAAAGGAGGAAAAGGCATTCGCTAACCAGGAAGCTTTCAAACAATAGCTCGGTCAGATGCGCCTCGAGAAACTTAACATTCCCTCCGCGAACCGGAATAAGGTGAACACGCGCCTGCGCAACTTCGAGACGGACATCGACAAGGCGAAGCGGAAGCTGCGGGCTCTGGCCGACGACCGGGCAGCCTTATTCGGGTCGCGGTACCGGGATGACCCCGACGCGAGCCCGAGCGACCTACAACTAGAGCAGCGTCAGCAGCTTCTGGCCGGCACTGATCGCCTCGACCGCTCGTCGCAGCGTCTGAGGGCCTCCCAGGCCCTCGCTAACGAGACCGAGGCCATCGGGGCCTCCACACTGGCCGACCTCCACGCCCAGCGCGAGCGCATCCAGCATACCGGCTCGATGCTCTTCGAGAGCGAGGGTTATGTCGATCGCAGCGTCAAAACGTTGAGGGGGATGGCTCGTAGGTAAATACTTCCCCTCAACGAACCCCTGATTTTGTTCATTGTATACTGGGGAAGAAAGGCAAACCATACGGTGCTTCGTGTATGGAAATGTTTACTAACATCTATTTTGCTTCTTCACAAAATAGGATGGCTACGAACCGGGTGATCACTATAGCCATCATTACGGTACTGGTCATTCTTATCATTGCCGTCATCTACGCCAAGTTCAGGTAGAAAGAAGCAACAACACAGCACAGCCAGGGGATAGGCAAACCCCAATTCTGTTCAGCTCCTTTTCACCCCATGGCTAGTTCCCATAGGACATGGGGGTGAACGGAGATGCAGAGAGGAGAAGGGAGAAAAAAAAAGGAGAAACATGACGCTTGCTTGTGCACATTTTGTACGAGCTTTCGTCTTGGGTCGAATCTCCTAGAGGCCATGGTGTATACATAAGTAATAACAAACACTTGCTTGCACCGTCGTGTTTGTTTAACACAGTGGTGCCTCAAGAGCAAGAGATAATGTTAAGCATGGATATACTGGGCGTTCTTAGCGGAGCAAAGGAGTTTCACTGGTTTTGATAATTGATGTTGCTTGTTTTGCCCGGGGAAAGTTCAAATAAACCTGTATCCAGTCGTTTTTTCTGTCGTATATACATACATACTCATTACCTTGTTTTGTTCTGGACTACTGCGCGGATGCGACAAGACAGAAAGGTCTGCCGGCCTTTAAGGAATAGAATCCCGTTTTCATCGTTGCGTTTCAAGTGTCAGGGTATTCACATCAGTATATCATTTAACTATTTACTTTATCGTTTTGTCCTTCTTATCATATACCTAGGCAATCCCCTAAACGCCAGGATGAAAACAAGAGGGGTCATGACAAGACTTTTTTCCTTTTTTGCCCAGTACGATTTCTACCGGTTGGTTCATTAACTCCGAACAGATGACACTTTTAAGTGTCTTCCTGAGCAACAGTATGAAAATGCTGCGAGTGGGTATCAAGTAGGTAAGGTAAGCTAGGTTAGGCATAATTTTTAAGGATCCGGACAAAATGGCCTTTTTACCTCCTGCCAGGAGACTTCGGCTTTCCGACCTTACCACCAAACGTACCAGCTGAGCCTCGTCTCTTTTCCTCTCCGAGGCCACGTCTGCCGGATGAAATACCGCCCTTGCCACTCCTGCCGCCGCGCATGGAGCCGCCTCCACGTCCCGCACCGCGAGCTCCACGGAATTGACCGCCTCCCCTGGCCTTATTGACATGTGACTTGATAGTTGAGACGTCCTTCCCATCGACGTCCATCTCTTCGTCATCCTCGTCATCTGTTTGTCCGCGTTTGTTGGAGAATTTGAGGCGACCGCCGCGACCCCTGTAGCCGGCGTCCTTGCTCTTCAAAGCCGAAACGTATGCGCCGACGCCGCCTCCCTCGCCGGGGGTATCTATGGCCATGGCGTCGTCATCCGCGCCGTCGTCATCTTCTCCTACTACGAGCTTGCCGTCCGTGTCCGTCTTCATCTTCGTCTTGCCCGCCTTGCGTAGTTTGCCCGGCTTCGTCGAGGAAATGCTAGCAAGTGCGTTACGGTCCAGGAGATCGAGCGGTTCATCTTCGTCCTCCATGATATAGGCGTCGCCACCCTTCTTAGCCCTACGAGATGTGCCGCGTTCATCACCATCGGACTCATCGGATGCGTCCGAATCATCGCTGCTATATAACGCCTCATCGTATTCGCTTTCGAAACGACCACGTCTCTTGCTACGCTGTTCGTCATCCTCGTGTCCTTGAGCCTTGGCGGCGTCTCGCTTTCGCTTGCTACGCTCCTTGGTCTTCCGGATATTGGTTAGTAGCTTTTTGTCGGCTTCGGGACAGCTCTTATTCACGGGGTCGAAACCAAAACGCCGAATCATTCTTTCCAAGATGTGTTTAACCTTGGCCTTGAAATGGCCCTTGTGCTCGTGTGACCAGACCATGAGATTTGGCACCATTGTCTGTAGCCGGGGAAGCATCATCTCAGTTGACAGACTAATAACACAGACTTTGACGAATCCCAACACACTCTTGACAATCTCTCTGTTGTTCGATGTCAAGAACAGATCCATAGTTTGAACCAAATCGCTCAGTACTTCTTGGTTCACCAACTCTCTGAATTCGTAGAGAACACGAGTGAGTGCGGTAATGGAGGCCGAGATCATGTGCGGCGTACTTCCCGCAAGTCCGGCACTGACCATAGTGAAATACTCCTCTATACTTGCTGAAACAGCCGGCGAGTTTCCAGGCATGTGAGGCACTTTGCTATTGTCAATCGGTTTCCCCTTTGCTTGTTCAAGACGCTGGCCCATCATCACCAAGAGGTCGTATGCGGTCGTCCTAGCCTTCTCATTGTTTTCTTTGCAGCAAATGACCACCTCGGAGAGGACTGAGGGGATGAAGTGAAGAGAGTCATCAGGAATAAAGGGAAGCAGGGCAGCCATGGCGGCTAACCGTTCTCGCCGAGCTGGTGCGGACACCTTGTCGGCACTTGACAGAAGCAGGCTCTGTAGCTCATTATGCCTCTCCTCAAGTACCTTCTTGCCCGTCTCCGAGTCTGCAAGCCTTGGTATTAATTTATAGGCTTTTTTCTGTAGCTGGGGTTCATCGTTCTTGACGATAATGATGGAAGCGATGTTGAACAGAGTGCCGAAGCTTTGGCGCGGCAGGTACATAGACATGGTAATGACTAAGTCCATAAGCGTTTGGCTTGTCGAAGGCATCTTGTCCTGAGAATTTTGCTGTTTGGGCTTTCCCTCTGTGTTGCTAGCTTCGCTCATCGCAGAGGCGAGCATAGTGCTGACCCGGTCAAATGTCGCAACCACTTCATTCTCGGGGGCAATGCTGAGATATGCGTTAATCGTCTGGAGAATTGGGCCTCGTGACTGAGGAAGGGTTTGGCTGTAGACATTAAACAGAACCGCTAGTAGATTGCTTGAGAATCCTCCCAGGTAGGCCAGGTTCTCCTGGGCTTCGGCCTTTGATACTCTGCTTTGGAGCAGTAAGTCATCTCCATCTTCGATAGCAATGATGGCTTGGTTGGATTCAACAAGCGACCTAAGCGCTCGACATACGTAAAGTCTGAGATCGACTTGTTTGTATAGGAGGTTGGCGAGCATTTCTGCGAAAGGTTGGTCAAAGGCAGTCGTAAGGTCCAGAGGGAGGTCACAGTAGCCCGGAAGCACGGACCATGTCTGATTTACCAAAGTTTCGTAGATCTTGACCTCCATGGTTTTCGGGGCGTCGCCGTGGTCGAGCACACGCTGAAACATCGCTTCACTTAGTGGTACTAACTCGGTCTTGAAATGCTGAAGATTTGTGTTGCAGACGTGGTCGCGCAGGATGGGCAGCATCCATGCTCTACCAGCTTGCCCCTTAACTGGCTTAGCTAGGTTCAGAGGGAGAACCGATAAAACTGCCTCCGGTCCCATTGCACGGATTGCTTTACCGATTACCTCGTCTGCCTGTTTCTTGCCAAGGAATGCGTCGTTTCCACGAATTTCTCCGATATTTCGTGTGACATTGCGCATAATAGGATCAGCCCGCCATCTCAAGGTATCAAATATAGCCCCAAGGACGTTGAAAGTCTCCATCCAAGCGGCCTGGTATCTAACGCTAATAAGACTCTCAGCAAGCTTAGCGATCTTCTCCAGAATCTTCTCATCGAAAACAGAAGGTTCAATAATGACTTGGTCCGGTATGCAGTTCGCGACAAATGAGATCAAGCACTCAGAGGCAGAAACGCGAATGTTGTGTGACGGAGAGTCCATGAACTCAGAAATCATAGCGAACAAATCCGGCAACTTCATGAATGTCTCCTCGGGCTCGATCTGGGCTGATACATCGTAGCCTCGGGACAAGATGGCAATCCACGGTGGAAGTAGCTGCGTATCTTGGGCGGAGGGTCGCATTTCAGAGATGATCTCGAGGAGACGTGGAAGTTTGGCCGAGGCAACTTCGTCGGCCATACCTTCAAAGATCATTTCGAAGATATCAAAAACAGCCATTGTCATGTGGTCATTTCCACTCTTAGTGATGCTGAGCAAGAGCTCACAGAGAGATTCCAGATTCCTGGTCGGCCAGCCTCCGCTTGCCGATGCTATTGTCTTTACAAGTTGTAATGCATGTATCAGGGCAGGCTCGTGTTCTGCAGCGGCCGACTTCTTCTGTTTCCTCGAAATAGCAGCTTTGGTAGCCAAATCCGACAAGCTGGCCATAGCCGTCTCGGCACAGAGGTCAGAAGCCGGATGATCTAGCGAGGGACTCGGTGGGGGGTTCTTGAGGACTTTTCGCAACGCATCCTGGGCTCGCTTTCGTACTTTTGGTCGGGGATCAAGTGACAAATGAAGGAGTCCTGCGACAGCCCTGCGCGGGCTGATCTCGCTCGTGGGCAGCTTCCATGCTGTCGAATCCTGGGCAAGGAGAAGAGACTCGAGGCATCCAATCGAAGGCTTCAATAAGGGGGCGTCTGCACCAGCTAGCAGGAGAACAGGAGCCAGAAGCGTTAGGATCTGGGTGAACTTGGCTCGAAGAAGAGGTTGTGGCGCAAAGGGCGTGACAACATCGAGAAGATATACAACAGAGGGTGTAAGCTCCTTGTTGCTTTTATCTTCACTAAGTGATTGGTTAAGTAAGGCCAAAAGGGCAGCAAAATATCCGGTCGGTGTTGGCGAGGTGTCCTGCTCTTTAAGTGTTTCCTCGACCGCCTTTAGAACAACTACAGTCTGCACAAATGTGGTTGATTAATATCTTGGAATTTGCCTACCACGGAGGAGGGAAAGGATTGGGTTCGCACCTGCTGCTGGCTTTGAAGATTCGGCGACCGTATCTTGTCCAGCTTTTCTTCTAAGGTAGCCATCTTTAGAAGCACAGTAGGCAGACTTTGTCAAGCCTTCAAGACTGGTTCCTGAGGAGATGGTAACTGGGAATTTTGGGTTTTTTTCTTGCTCTCGTTGTTATCGGAAGCTTATCATGCTTAAACCCCACATTTCTTCTCCCCCACCATCCACTATGGTCCCCTCCAACCCATTCAGGGCTCATTTGTACAAGTCCCACTGGTATGTAAGTCAAAGTAGTACAGTAGGTACGTCTACATGAACACAACAGGTACAATTTGAATGCATCAATTTGAGGTCTATGCTTGGAGGTGAAGATGATACCGAAGCCTACCTGGCGTATCCATACCTACTTACCTAGGGATACAAGAAGGCGGCCAGACTAATTTGTACAAGAAATCAACACAAAGAGGAAAGCTTTGCAGACAGTTGGTGAAACTCCGTTAATACCAGCAACTAATCTTGCCGTATACTGATTGACGCTCTAATGCGATACAGGTTTCTTGGAACCTGTAATCCTTATAATCCAATTCCCGCCAGGACGCCGTATAGATAAGAGATGTCGAGTTGTTTGTTTGTTCATGCAAAGTCCTCCTCTTTAATGTTGTTCTTTATCCGGAGCAGGATCTCTGTCTTCCATTTGTCGAGTTTAGACATCTGGTCATACTGGTAAAGTTTATCCTCGTAATCACCCGAGTCTTGCGCCTCTATTGAGGCCGCAAGATCTACAAGCAACTGGTGCTCCCGGGTGCTAGCGAATGTCGGGTCCATTTCCCTGTACTTCTCAAATGCACGGTTTGTAGCGACAAGGTCTTCGGTAGCGAGATGGCATATGCCTGCCTTCAAGAAGTAATCCTTTACCGAGTAGCGCAGGAGGTTGTTGTTGATGGAAACACCTGCAATCTTCTCGTAGTGTTGGATCGCTTTGTAGTAGTCCCCATCTAGAGCAGCAAGATCTGCCACCTTGAGTAATAACTTGTTCGCAAGTCTAGAGGTTGCGCCAGGTTAGCCGTTAATCGTGAAAAGTAACATGATGAAACCTACGCTGCAGCATTATCCGACTCGTACCAGCCGGCTGCTAGTTCATAGCATTCGAGTGCACGCTTCTTGTCGCCTAGCTCGGTCTCGTAGACCTCACCCATATTTTCCTTGTGTTGCGCTGCGCGCCTAAAGTTTCCCTTCTTGCAGTATTGGTTGATGGCGACTTCGAGGCATCGAACGGCGTCTTCCGGGTTTTCTTTGCGATAGACCTATGTTCGGTCAGATAAGAACTTCTTGTTCATCGAGTTTCATCGTGCGTCTACCTTGAAGCATTCTACCATAGTATTGGCAGCATCGTCAGGTTCCTTCAGGTGCTGCGACTGAATACTAGCGGCCTTCTCGAAGGCGAGGCCGGCCTCCCGCATGAGTCCTTGCATACGAAACGCATTGGCGGCTTCGACATATAGATCGGCAGCATTCATATATTTGTCCTCTCGTCCACCAAAGAAACTAAAACCGCCGCTCGCAGAGGCCAGAGCCTTGTCTGCCTACACTCAGAGATCATCAGTACAATCCAACAGGGGCGGTCGGGTAACAACGGGGTCAAACCTTTTGTAGCAATGCGCGCGGGTCACCAGCCATGTTGAAATGCTTCTTTGTTGTGGGAGAAAGTGTAAATAAAGGAGGAATACAGGTGCTCAATAACTCAAGGTAGCAAGGCAGTTGAAGGAACGTGATGTTGTTGAGGAGAGAAGAGGCGGTTTGGCTGATACAAATGTCATTACGGTCGAGTGCAGGTGGCTTTGGCGGGGTGCTATTGGGACCTAAGCCGGACCCGACGAGGTTACAGCGTCAGTCTGTCAGGGCAGGTTAGGTACTTCTAAGCAGGTCCACTACAGATGTAATACATCGCAATACAGCGACTAGGAGACACAGCCAAGCTATGACATACGTACTTACCTACATTCTCTCATTCATCTGCATATTGTATTTGGTGAATTATAATCCCGATGCCTGACGACAGCATGCCTAGTAACCTTAGTATGTTTGGGAGTAATAACACGTAAAGCACCAGTATCTCAATAATTCCTACCTCAGGCTCCCGCCGACCGGGTAGCAATACATACCTACTACGAAGTTTCACATTTGTATGGTAAAACAGATGTGCTACCCTACCCTCCCGCCTGGAGCCGTATAAACATGTCGCTAACTTCTACCCGTCTATACCAACCTTCTGTACAAGCATTTCACCAGAGAGAAGAGAAAAGACGATATTGGCCAAAAAGTGCCAAAAACAAAATATATATGTGACAAGAGTGGGACTTGAACCCACGCGGATTGCTCCATGAGGAAACTGTGCTAAGGTAGACCTTAACCTCACGCCATAACCAACTCGGCCATCTTGCCGCGATACGCTTGTTGTGATGGCCCGTTGATTATGAGTGAATATCATAGGGAGCCAGATTTTTCTGCGTGGATTCCGTTTGACAATGACAACATGAGTGATATTGGTTAGATGGGCGTCTTGAAGTATGTGAGTTTTACTCTATAACAGAAATCGTAAATCCTACAGCCTTGTAGGTATTCGTGTTGTGAGATCCCATGACTCTCCTGCCAGTCATCGTTACCTGCATGCAAGGTTAAGAGGCTAGAAATAACTTGCTGATAATATTGTCGCCGTCCACGTACGCAAGGGGTACGATCTATCAAAATATTGTCGCAGAGGGATCTTGACTTCAAGGTTTCGAGGTAGTCAAAACTGTACAGTGGTTTCAGTTTGAGGTGGGCTCTTTGCCGAAAACCCCAGGTCTGGCGTTGTCCATAGACCCTACAAACGGAAGGTAGCTTATCACAATTGGCAAGATGGCCGAGTTGGTTATGGCGTGAGGTTAAGGTCTACCTTAGCACAGTTTCCTCATGGAGCAATCCGCGTGGGTTCAAGTCCCACTCTTGTCACAGTTAATTTTTTTTCTTTTTTGGATTTGGCAACAGCAGTAGGCATATTTAATTCTATAGAGTCCCTCGTCTAAACTCCAATAGCTAATGTGTTCCTTCTTTGCGCTCTCCAGTTGGTCAATTGTACTTTGTAGTGAACTATATAACTGTACATAGTAGTGACGTGAGGCACAGTTGATAGACTAAACTGCGACAGGGGGTGGGAAATCGCGTCTTTCTACGCGGTTAGCAGTTTGACGAAGCTAAACCACCTTTTACCCGAACTACGTCTACATTCAAACCAAACCAAACCTCCCGCAACCACCGCTCAACATGAACTCAACAATATGTAACAATTGCCGGCTGGTGCTCCGGCGCACCCTCCGGGCGTCCTTGAAATGCCAGCAGCAAAGGGCCCACGAATCGACTATGATACTAACAAGTCGAGCACAAGGATCCCAGCAATCTGCTGCAACAAACCCAAATACAAATACAAGCTATTCTGAACTCGCCTCCCTACTATCGAAACCAAGTTGGTCCGTACGCTCCCTCCTACCCCCTTCGACTTCAACATCAACATCAACCTCAGCATCCACATCGACATCAACACCCTCAATAACACCCCAAACCCTGCACCACCTCCTGCGGCTCTCCGCCCTCCCGAAGCCGCAGACCCCAGAGGAGGAGGCGCAGATGCTCGCCACGCTGTCCTCGCAGCTCCACTTTGTCCGCGCGATCCAGGGCGTTGACACAGCCGACGTGGCACCCCTGCACGCCATCCGCGACGAGACGGCCCAGGGCCTGCGGGAGCAGACCATCGGCCTGGCCGGCCTGCGGGAGGCACTGGACGCGGAGGATATCGTCGGCCATGCCAGGAGGCCCCGCCGGCGTCGGTCAGAGACGCGACAGATGCGGAATCCGAATTCCGATGTGCTGGAGGAAGGGGGGACGATAACAGGGACGGATGCCGCACGGGAGCAGAGGAGCGCCCAAAAGCAGAAGACAGTGCCAAGCGAAGAAGAAAACTGGGACGTATTAGCCGGCGCTAGTGAGACAGCAGGAGGGCGATATTTTGTAGTCAGAAGCAGCGGTGCAGGTGCTCTGCCCAACGTGACGGTGGGATAGAAGCTGCAACTAGTTGCTGGTAAACTGTGGCAGTTGCGATACGGGAAACCAGACAAGGAGCTGCAATCCTCCACAACTTAGGAGAAGCGCAAATTAGCAGTATAATGCACAAGCTACATTTGCTAGCTACGGCTATCATTCGCGGCGTAAACCACCTTTTGGTATGTGCTCCTGCAAGTAGCAATCGCGGGAAATACTATTTATACATGCAGTAGGCCGGTCAGCCTGTCCATATACATAACCACCTCCGTCCAGTCCATAACGCCCCTTAGAACGACCAAGTCACTCATTCATTCGTATACTATACGTCTGATCATCCTCGATCATTGGATACCGCGTCCCTCCCCATTCATATCATCCATATGGATTTGTCGATTCTCACGACGAGGACGTTGATTCTCCCCGCGGTTATGTTTGTAGCGCGGTTTGGGACCCGCCGGATAGGCGAATCCATTCTGCAAGCTACCCGGCTGCTTCACGCTGCTAGTCGTTGGCTTAGGCACGGCCTTGTCCTTGAACTCCCCTTTTCCAGTTGGTTGTCGGTTTGAAGGTCTGGCTCTTTGCTTCTGGTCCATCCTGCGATCCTTACCAACGTTACCGTTTCGTCCCCTAAGTTCGGAAATAACAGGAATGACAGGGACAGCAGGAGCAGTCGTTTCGACCTGTATTGGTTCCACTGCTGGAGCGAGCGGGCGCTTCGGCAAGTTTTTGGCGATTTCGCCAAAATCGGCATCTTCCCAGCGAACGCATTGTAAGACGCTGCCGACATAATCTTCGTACTGCTGATGGTTGCTGATATAGTCGCTAAGATCAACGTTCTCGACTCGCGGAACACCCTCGATAGGCTGTAGCCCCGCAATGCCGTAGTTCCATGCACAGGTTCTATACAAGAAACCAAGAAGATAATCGTTCTTGGAATAAACGTTGATCAGGCGGCCCATAACAACGCTTTTCATTGCTGCCCAGACCCGGACCTCGGAGGGACAAGGTGCGCCAAATAGAATCACATTCTCGATTACTCCGAAGGCTCTTTTCTCAGACAGACAAGTTAAGCAGGCATAAATGACCTTGGCACCAAGTCCATAGCCTATTAGAGAAACAGCCCTCTCTCCCTGAACCTTGTTATTCAGAATCTCGGCCAGGACCACTCCTGTCTTCTCCGCTCGAACCATTGCGACGGTCCAAGGGTTATCCATAATCTTGCTGGCTTTGATGAGGCTGTCTGGCCAGTAAGAAGTCTTCAGACTTGTGAACACTAAAAAGTATTGGTTAGTACACACCTTTGCCCGTTGACTTTTGCTTCCCTTACCATTTTCCCCGACAATGTCCTTTTGGGCAAGGCTCCAGGCCGTGCTGCTCGTCATTATCTGCAAAGCAGTGCTGAACTTTGACAAAGCCTCCAGCTCCCATCTTAGAGCATAGGCCTCTGTCGCTCTACCAATGACCTTCCATTGGTCCTGAAGGTCCTTCTCTTCTGTACACCAGCCGCTAATACCAATGGTGACCCGCATCCTGCGGTTCTCCGCTGGCACATCCTTGGGATCGAGAAGCTCGGTCTGGGTAGACCCCGGAGAGCCATGCAGCGGTAGCAAGGCAAAATCTTGGATATCCTTCGCATATGCATCCATCGTCTTGCCGCCCTGGCGAGCTCCGTACAGCCCAAACAGGGTTCCAACAGGGACGGTGCTGGTTGCCGCACCAATACCACCTAACAAAATCGCCGTAACTGACGTACTAATGCCAATGCCTCCAAAAACCGTTCCAATGCCAGCAACAATCAGAGGGTCCGCGAGGACGTCAGATATAGTGCTGCTAGCAGGGTTATAGATGCCGGCGGACCGCCATCGCTTGGGCGGCTTGCCCTCTTCGGCTCGCTTCTGGGCCACCTCTTCAGCCGAAATGCCTTTGATGATCTGTGCCAAAGCCTGAGAGACTCTATACTCATCCTGTAGTAGCACGTACGTTGGTACTCCCACTGCGGTAGCAAGCTTTAGGAGCGCAACGCGAGAATAAGTCGGGTATTGATCAAGTCCCAAGAGCATCAAGAGCATTGTGTGGAGGATCAGTGCGCGCTTCTCTTTCGGCAGATTGCGAAGTGCTGTATACATTGGAGGATACTGCTGAATATGCTGGGCATTAGACGCATCTCCACTTGTCAAAGGCACTGCTGGAATCGTTAGCCGCCTTGATCAACAAGCGATTATAGGAGGTGAAGATTCTTGAAAGGATATGTGATGTTGGAAAGTGTGGTCTCCGCAGAGGAAGAACTTACCAGGAGGCCTGGCAGAACTTCCTCTCACGGAGAACCCACCTCGTCGGGCATTACCTGGTGCGTGTTGTGATCCTTGGCGAATGACAGGGCCACCCGTTCCACCATTTTTGATGACAATGTCTTGGAGCCGCTTGAAGACTACACCGCGCCACTTTCCAAAGTGTGCCAACGCATCTCGCTTCAGCTCGGTCAAGCTAGCTATGGTCAATTCCACCTCACTCTTCTTGGAATTGGCCGAGGCTTCGTCGGCCGATTTCGGGATCGTCAAGGCGGGCGTCGACTTAGCAGTCTCTAGGTTCATAGGATGGGATTTCATGATGTGTCGTAGCAGATCGAGATCGTCAAAATCAGGCTTGTCGACAGGTATACCTATGTCACCATACTGGCTGCGATATTTGGCACTGCCTGGGTTGGGTATGGAGAGAACTATGGCCTTTGGAGCCGCGATTCCTTCGGTGGGTTTGACTTCATTGACAGTTAGCTTATCGAAGTTGTCACGAACCTGCATCTGAATTTCGTCCATTATAGCCCCCATGAGGACCTGAAGCTGTTTCATCTGCTCAACGTTCATCATGACACTCAAGTCGATTTCCGGGCGTTTGGGGCCCATGGCCCTGCCTAAATGCATGTGACGCGGCATCTTGTCCATTGTGGCATGGCTTTCATCACCAGATGAGGCTGCGGATGTAGGAGAGGCAGTATCCTCCATGGAGGTGTCAAGCCTAGGCAAATTGAGCCGAGCCATTTTGTTGCCGCCGATCCAGGTTTTGCAATCGTTAGGTAGTAGCAGCCAGCGACAATCGAGCAGGAGCAGCCGCTTTAAAGGCAAGGAAGGCGCTGAGTCGGCGACGGCGACTTGCAAGGATAGTGAGAAGGCTGTGGGAAGCGCTACCCACTTCTTAACCGGTTGCTTCGACACAGGCAACACAGGTGCCTGAAGCGGGCGCTCAGGTGACTGGTAGGGTGTATTGTAAATAGGCACTTGGATGTCTGGGTAGCTCGTGATGATGTTGATGCAGGAACAAGGTCGTACGCATTTGGGTATAAAGCAGGAGAGTAGAAATACGTGACTATAGCTCTTGCCTTGGGTACACTATGTGTGCACTTACATGTGGAAACAACCTGCTGGCACCGATCAAAGGTACCTACATACAAGACCAGAGATGTAGTAGCACTCAATGTTGTTACCTACCTAGGTAACCTACACTACACATGTGCCAGTATGTATAGAAGATTTGGCTCGACTGCAGGTGTGTAGTTAAGGTAAGTAGGTAGGTACATAGGTAGTATCTTGCCTCGGGCAGGTGTTTGTTAACAATGCACGGCAGAATGAGATGCTTCGGTCAATGATTCATCTAGTCTAGTCCATGAATGATTGCTTCAACAACACGAACGAGCGGGGTCAGTCTGATCACGATCCGACCAAAATGGATTCACTCAAGTTTCACATGTACATACCTGCCTACACACACAAGGTAGTGAGCGTGTGCACAGGAATGTACCTGCTTCGCACATTCTCCCACCGCGTTGGGTATCTTAGGTAGTAAATGGAAGCAAACAAACCTCCTCCTCAGCGCACCTCTGTTTCGGCTGCCAGCTTGGTTCCTGAACAACATCCAGTGGGTACCTCTCTACCACATCTTTGTGTTACACTGATACTTATCTACGTAAGTAAAGTGCCTACCTAGATAGTGCTAGTATAGCTCCTTTGTCCGTAGCACTTCAGGGAGTTATATATCTCAGGCTGTCGAAATTTAAGTTGGGCAGTGACGCTCCTGTCGTGGCATTCCTCCGAAGCATGGCACTGACTAGGCATTGTCCAGCTATAGATATCTAAATCATACAAAATTGATGACCAGGGTCATAGTTGCCACTTCCTGTGTGTTGGCGCGCGCTGGCCAAGCTCAACATCGTACCATTGCGATGCCGCTATAGATGGTTGTGTTATAGGGAATAGAACACCATCTCTCCCATGAGGTTTGAGTGGCTAACCCTTTGGCAGTATGAGTACACCCGGTGATAGATTTCCCCTGCTTGTAATTTATACAAATAGATACAAATAGATACAATATGCTTATGTAATCCGTCCTTTCTTTCCCCCTTTTCTTCCTTTCAGATGATAGCAAGTCCTGGAGGAGGTTCCAACCTTCTGGGTCGGGTCGGCATGGAAGTCACTCTTCAATACGATCTTACCTATATAGGCATTTTGAGTACCTAAAGCATCAGGGGCAACTATGTAAACAAGTACTAGCTTATACCAGGTGTTCAGTCCCTTGCCATGTGTGACAGAAGTAAGACGTGGAAGAATGCTCTTGTTCTATTTCACTATGAATGTTGTCTTTTATCATCTCATGACATATGAGTGACTTGACGTATCCAATTTAAGGCATATCCTAGATTATGAGCATGTATCACCGTTCGATCATGGGATAGGGAAAATAGGAAGGGACACTGACCGTGTTGTAACTCAAAGCAGCTCTGTAGAGATGTTCCGTTACAACAAGCTAAAAGCTGTTGACTGTCATCATCTACCAGCTCTTGTGGCATGTAGTAGTGATACTGGACTCTGCTAAAACAACTCATCAACTTAACCATATATGGCCCAACGAGTCTTGAAGCTCAATCTTCCTCAATATTTTTGTGCCCCGGATAAGCTCGCAATAGTTAGCTCGTGAATCACGGTTGTTGTATTAATTGGATTTGAACTATGGGACCCTCAGTATGTTTACTGGTTGAGTATAGTATCAGAAGCTTTCTTCATCATATATTTGTTGTTGAAGCAACGATGTGCCCGCACCGAATAACTCCCTGACTATCGTCTTGTCTTCGCGGCGACTTATCCTCGACGCGCATAAATCTACATATACTTCGTATTGCCACCTATGCTGATATGTACAGTTAACTTGTGGATTATATGTCCATGCTGTCTATAATACAACTGGTGATTAGACCTTCGCGCAAGGCGAAATACCAGCCTGAAGGCCTGGCCTAGGCGCCAGGGTCCTAGGAACGAAATAGTTGATTTTAGCCTAAGAACATCAAGCTATGCTTGCTTTCATTGTAAATTATAAAGTAAGAATACCAAAGGTGAGATACTAAATTCTTGGGCCGACCACGGCCTGGCGAAAAGCCTTATATGTAGACTTCTGCTCCTCTGGTTGAGAAGCACAAGACCTTATGCTAAGATGACTGTTAAAGATTATAAGTGTAATCGACATGCTTGCATGCTGCAGCATCCTTTCGGTCGTAATAGGTGTTTTTAGATTATGTGAATATGATGTTCAGTTGGTGAGTGTGACGCAAATCACAAAAAACCCCATCAAGCCAAGTGTGAGGCTATACTATATAACACCAAATCAATCAGAAAATAAGGAGCTATTTATAGGAGCATCAAAGACTTATGTGCTCCTTCTCGGAAAGATTGCCCACAGCACGTGGTATAAATTCAAGAGGAGTTAATGCTACATATACCTTGTCAGGGACAGTTGTGCGTGTACAGATGTATGTGTAGTCATCTACATATTTCAAGAGCCCTACTCTATTCTACCAACATCGTTCCAAAGGAGTCTGTAATCGACCTTGATTAAGAGAAGCCTTAGCTATAGTAATTCAGGGTTGGCTAGACAAGCGAAGTATGTTGTCATCGGAAAGACGTTATCTACATCTCATACAGTACATTGACTGATTGAAAAAGAGATCACATAGAGAAAAAGAAAAGGAGGGGGGGTTGGGGGTTGGTGAACAATATCGCATTCTCACTGATTAATTAGCTAGGAGGGAAATTCATCTCCTGTCGTCCTACAGTTCTCAAGTTCCAGGCGGGACGGCTACCCATCTGCATCAGGTGAATACTTGAATACTAGCTAACTCGCCATACAACATCTCGTATGACACCAAATCTAGGATACCGATAAAGAAGAGCTCAAAGTACTAAGTAGCAACTGGGAAGAAGTTTATTTGACAATCCAGTGCTTCGGTACATGCTTCCACTCTCCATTGGTGATTGGACGCAGTACTTATCAGTAGTGACGCTAATATAATAGATATATGGCTAGAACGAGGGACAGATTAGACCGGTGAGGATGGTCCTACATCATAACTTGTAACACCACACCTGTGGGCATGCAATTAATTCGGATCAGGCAGTAAGTTTGTTAATAAGGAGTACATATGTAGGTAGGTAGTCTGTTACGGGCTGTATGGCTGTGCAGCAATAATAGGCATTGCAGCTGAGGTTATTGGTTGATATTGACCTTGAAACATGTACATCTGTATTACCGGTCGAGTCCAGTACAGCTTGAGCCGTTTGCTGACCCCATCTCAGAAACGTGTTTGTCTTGGGATGTAGGCTAGGTAATCGCCCTATACCTGTCTGGGTAGTTAAATAATTAAAACCCACTTCGGAATTCCTACGTCGAACGTCTTGTACTTGGTAGGTAGCTTTTATTAGTTCGGTATGTAATTAACAGCTCTTGATATTGGGAACAAATAACTCCGAGCGTTGGCTACCCCTCCGCGTCCCTTTGGTATCACTGAGGCAATGTTCCTATAGACCAAGGTAGCTGCGCTGCATTACTGCGCCCCGGCTACTACTACTGTCTTCAGATTCAGCTATGCCGCTGTCTGATTGAATACCAATTTTCTGATAGTTCAGTACCTACCCAAACAGTCGGGCCAACATCAAGTAAACGGGATTTGCTGCGCCGCTAGGGGGGTTACATATAAGTACCTACTGGCCTACTGTCGTCGCTTTCGACACCTTATACATAAGTGACCAGACTCGCCTCTTGATTTCTAAATTCCGCCCGCCATCTAATAGTTCTTGTGTCCCTAAACCCAGCAAGTTAGAGAAGCAGCCGACAAATAGTCAAGCAGCCATAAGAACAAAGGGAGACAGAGCGGGCGAACGAGCGAGAGAGATAAAGAGAGGGGAATGAGCTGTATGTGTACCCTTCCTGTAGCGGGTAGCTGAGCAATGGACTGACTCCTTCTATCTTACCACGACCAGATTGGATAATCGTGCAGCACAGTGCACCGCATTGTATCGTATCGCATCCCTTTTCCATCGAATTTCCCAAACGAGCTGCGGCAACCTGTTAGCCTCCAATACTCCAATACCTCTCTACCCCAAGCCTCCGAGCCTCGCCTCCCTCCTCCGCTCCTGTCGCAGGTCGGCAACCTCAAACTTCTTACATTGCCCGTACACGAACGGTGGAGGCACCGGCTCGTTGCCATCCGTCGTTGCCATCCGGTGATATCCAGTTATTATTGTATGACTGTCCGCTGTACATCTGTTATACTTCCTCAAATATGCAATGAACGATGTTCTTACTGTCCCTTAGGCAGCACACCGGCGTGGCGTCGAACCTTGCCATATTTATACCACTCCTGAGGTCCCTTGGTCATTTCCAACCCCTTTGCTTTCGTTGGTAGTGTTGACCACGCTAGTTGTCAACTCCGCTCTGCTCCTCTGGTCTCCATTGGTCGGCCTTTTTTCCAGCTCGCCGCTTTCGAACGGTTTTATTGTCTCGATATCTTGCGTACCCGATTCCTTGCCGTAATTACCATGAGCAGTGGTCATTTGGCCTGCCACCGGTGTCCAGTAATAAGTGCCGTTCACTTCTGAAGCAGATCATTGGATAGCTTCTTGATCAGCACTCTCCAACTTCTATCTCTGGCGGCTTGGCTGACTGACGAGCGAGCTTGTTGTAGCAGCGGGTTACCGATACCATGGAGAGCCTCAATGTCGCTGTGATCGGTGCTAATGGAGTGGGCAAGTCCCATTTCATACAGAAGGTCATGGGGTTGGCGCGAGTCCCTGGCCCCAACCCAACGACGGCGCGGCTAAGCGTCGATAATATATTGTACCTGGTCACGCTGTTTGAGCTGGACCTTGAATACTTTGATATAGATCCACAACGCCAGGTTCAGTGGCCCAAGCAAATGGGTGGCACAATCTTGCCTCGTGTCAACGGCGCATTGTTCTTGTATGATGTAACGAACGGAAGTAGTGTTACCGGCCTGCCGCAGACTCTCAGTAAGTGCGATCGGCCAGCCGTACCTTGTGTTATGACTTCGGCACCTACCCCTTATCCCTTAGTCGTTCTTCGACAAAGCTAAAGTCGGACAGATGCGCTCGTGAATTCGTCACTTCCAGCCGTCCTCGTGGCTACCAAATGCGACCAGCCGGAGGCGTCGAGGAAAGTAAACACAGACTCTGTCGCCACTGCCTGTCCTCAATGCGTCGCGTTCTTCAAGACGTCGAGTAACAGGCCTGAGACAGCGAAGATGGCGCTATCGACATTACTAAAGGCCATTATACTGGCAAATTCGGGTAAGTGTTACACTATCCTGCCGGGTCTGACAGTATAGTTATCCACAGACATCCTTTTGCAGCCTGCTTGGCATCATATAATGTGCCCTCTGTTGAATATCATTATCAACATACTGACAAGGGTCCAGACCCTGAAAATCCAGAGAACTCAGGTCTCAGGCGGCGCGCGGCTTCAGAGGCAGGTCATCTCGATGCTCCGTCAGAGTCTATGTCCCGGCCCATCAGCCAACATAGTAGGCACAGTCGGGCAAGTTCTGATATGTCACTGTTGCGTAACTATCTCGCAACTCAAGACAATAACGACTATAGACACTCGAGAACTCCCAGAGGAGTTGATCTACTGGGTGGCCAAATTCCGGATGATGATGAAACTACGAATCCTGTTGGTAGCATGCTTCGAAACCAGGGCGTGCGGCTAGATCGAGCTCAGCATATCTATTTGGAGGTCGAAGACTCGGATGGCGACTCAATAAGATATTCTTCAGATGATGTACCCCTTTTACAAAGGGGTGATGAGACGCTCTTTGACCGAGGCCCAAGAAGACCGGGCGTAACTTTCGATGAACTTGTTGACCGTTTACTGGCGCCAAAGATGTCCAGAGCGGACCAGAGCTTTGCGGACGTCTTCTTGTGCTTGTATCGGAAGTTCGCAACGCCCGGGGAGCTGCTTTCTGCCATCTCCTCACGGCTAGTGGCCGCCGGGGACGATAAAACGTCCCAGTATATTACAAGGACCGCAACACAACTGCGGATCATTGAAGCCCTTGCAAAATGGGTGGCGACATATCCGAACGACTTTGCGAAGAGTGGTATTAGAGTGAAACTAGAGGCTCTTGTCAATCAACTTGCAATGGACCCTGTATTCTCGGCTGCTGCGCTGCAAATGCGGAAGACACTGGAGAGGAATATCCTTGAAGATGATGATACGGGCTGGGTAAAGTCGGCTGACGAGGACGCTCAAGCGGATAACGGTGCCCTGGCTAACGCGCCTCGAGACTCCCTGAGGCCAGGTACAGATATCCAAGATAGCCTGGGTACTTTGAGCATTGATGATGCTCTTGGCCATCGTCCGTCTCGCAGCTCCTCAATGATTTCAGATCCAATGGCCCCGCACGCGAAAACGCATTCTTTCCAGTTTCACTCGTACGACGATTACGAGCGTGAGGCGGCTACAATGACGCCTTCCTACACACTGCCTCTCACCAAATTCCGGTACCACATCTTTATGGATACATCAAACGACGATATTGCGGACGAGATGACACGGATCGACTGGGTTATGTTCTCGTCGATACGGATACGCGACCTCGTGCGACATGTTAGCCTGTCGGCAGAGCAGAAGGAGAAATGCAAGGCGATGAAGAACGTCAATCGCATGATCTCCCATTTTAATCATATCGCAACTTGGGTATCGAACATGATTCTGATGCGGGACAAAGCTAAGCACCGAGCGCAAATGCTAGAGAAGTTTATGCATATTGCTCTGAAACTGAGAGTGCTTAACAACTACAACGGTTTAGCAGCTGTGCTCGCTGGGATCAACGGAACTGCGATCCATCGACTAACCCAGACACGCGCCCTTGTTTCGAACGAGATGCAGAAGCGGTTTGCCCGGCTCGTACTTCTCATGGGAACCCAAAAGGGCCACTTCGCGTACCGCCTAGCTTGGGAGAACTCTCCCCTGCCACGTATTCCATTCATACCTTTACACCGCAGGGACCTTGTATCTGCCGAAGAGGGAAGCATTACCTTCGTCGGGCCACAGGGCGACCGACTGAACTGGAAGAAATTCGAGGTCCTCGGAGAGGTCATTTTACCCATTATGAAGAGTCAGAGTATGCCGTATCCAAATTTATCCAGGCATGACCCCGCTAGAGAACTTATCCTGGACTGTTTGATGCCCACGGACGAAGAGGTAAGAAGAGAGGAGAAGCCCGCCCATTGACAACGTATATCCACAACCGAGTAGTGCGGTACTGACACCGAACCACAGGAAATTTACCAACGAAGTGTTCAAGTAGAGAGTACGTCAGGTATTGCAGTGGACCCATCTAAGAAGAAATTCCCTTGGTTTGCGAACAGAACTTCGTGACAACTTATTAACTCTCACTTATCAGGGCGAGTGTAGCCTCGTCATTTACTGGATGTACTGGCGTTTGGTATCAGCGAAGCGAATTTCTATCAAGAGATAAGACATAATACTAGCGAGATTTTCCAGCGGGATTGCCCGGGCCAAGTCAAAAGAAGGCTCCCGTCCGGGTGACATAGACGGATTGGACATTTGGATTTTTTCGGTGTTGTTAGGAGCACATGGCCAGAGAATAGATGGGGTATCACGGCATACAGGTGTCGCTGCACGCAAGAATAATTTGAGCTCAGCTACCCTCGTTGCATGTCGTGTAGCTAAACGCTGTTTTGCGCGGAGGTTGTGTAGCAAGGCTGGGTAATTAGCCCATCTATCATCATCATAACAACTTATGCTTACTGAGCTTTTGACTGATTACCACATAAGCCCTTACTTACATTGTGATACGTATTGCTTGCTGAGGGACTATTGTCCAATGTTACGCTAGCATGCCAAGGTTTTGCAAGCCTGCAGCGTAACCGTCGTGATGTCATGGTGGGGTTCAAAGTATGTACCGCACCCTTTAGTGCAGCTAGTGCATTCCTTGCAGGGGTACTGACTAGGTACCTCCGAGATATGTAGGTTTTTCCTATCTCTTTTTTTGTAATAGGTCCAACACTTGAGCTGTGCCTGAGCTGTATCAAACTTTATATAAAACGAACTTGAATACTACCTTATGCACTTCCTAATACCCAAACATTGTTGAGTATTACATAGCACTAGTTGTAATATATAAGCCATAACAAACGAACAGCTTAGCTGACAGTTGTTGCTAGTGTGATGGTTTTCTCATGGGTGTTTTGGAATCAATCTACATGTAGACCAAAGACGTTTCCTCTGCCCGCGTATAAGAAATTCTCATAATATAAAGTGGCTTGTCTATTGCGGAATTTTATAGCACAGGACACTCCATATTACCAAGTGCCTGTAGCTGTAGCAGTAGCAGTAGCAGAGGAGCTTGTAATGCCTAGGTACCCCCACACTCGTCGACTTAATATTAGTTAGCATGATATGCGGTTCTAACGGCAGGGTCATATCTATGCACTGTGATAGGGGACTTGTTCTTCACGGTCATCACCTCTGCCATGTTGAGGTGCTTGACGCCTACATGCCGTGAGGCCGCGTTTTCGACAACAATTAGTCTATTGCCAATGGAATGGGTTAGGATTTTCGTTCGCATTGCACAAGGTATGGAAGGGAGCCTGTAATGGAGACTGCTTACGTACTATTGATTGCTGATAAGAGTAAAGCTTGCAGAGAACCTCAACCGTTTATTTTAGTGTCTAGTTACGGTTATTCAAGTTGTGATTGTATTGTAACGTTAAGGGAAAATCCGTTTTCAAGTTGAATTATTATTATAGGCTTTTAGTAGTAGTAGCCTACAGGAGATGGCAGTGTTAGGTAACGTTTATGCATGCATTACTGCACGCAGAATAGTATGATTTGATCGCCAGTCAAGAGATTCTAGGCACGTGAAACAAACCAGCCTCAGTCCACATATATATAAGTGTGCTCCGTTACCTTTCACTTAAATCTTTTCAAAATTCTGTCGTAACAATAGGTAAGCGTGCAAAACAAAGCAAAATTTCTCTTGTTCCACGCATTCATTCTATTCATTATTCCTACATGTCTGCGCTTGATCGAAAACATGATGATCGACATCGCGCCGGCTCGTGGAATCTGCGAGAGGGCAAACAAGAGGGTGCGTTAGTTAATATCTTGAAGGTTCAGATCGTAACAATGTTGCTCCTCATCCGCAGCCGAAGCGCGTTAGAAATATCTATTTTCTTGTCATGGCCCACCTGTACCTAGCCCAATCCTTCTGACCGATGAAGACTTGGGGCTTGAACGCTTATACGGCCCTTTTGCGGAAGGCGTCAAGTGCTCTGAGGTCTAGGAGTTCGGTTCGGAACTTCTAGGACAGGGTGTGGTACGTAACGAAGGCTCATGTTTCGATGAAGCACCAAAAAGGTCGTAACAATGTCGTGATCAATGATGATGACGTGGGCTTAAAGGCCTACCCTGCCGCCTATGGTTGCAGCTTAGCATTACACGAAAGGGCAGGACAGTCTGAGATCAAAGGCTCTGCTACACGGCAATAGACGAGGGATGTAATGGGTCAGTTTTACGAGGCAGGGAGTGGAAATGGTGTATGGCCAACAAATGCCGAGGAGAGGAAGAGGTTAGATGGCTCTTGGGATGGAGAGAAAGGGGCAAGGTATGCTGAAGAAATGAGAATGATGCTGACTAGTAGTTATCAACTTTGTACATAGAAATGGGTGTCAGCAAGGGGACATGGATGGTGAAACAGCAAGACGGTCGTTTCTGCACATCTACGACACGAGAGCGAAACCAAGGGGAAGATAAAGGGGCAAGATGGACCTTAATGAGGATAAAATAGATCGGACGAATAGACGAGTGTGTCACTAGAAAGGATGTATGCTGAATGGCAGAGACGGAGGCGGGGTTTTTTGGATTTTGAAGAGAAGAGGATGAAAGGACAGGCAACTTGAATTTGAATACTTCTAGGAAACAGAATTATTTTGTTATGGCTGGAGCTTACTACCTGAATAATGTTTCTCAACCTGCACTTGTATTGACTTTGACATGTTTTAGCAGGTGTAATGATGCTTTAAGAACGGGCGTATAGGTTTATTGGAAGCTTGCATGGACTTTGTTTACGGCCCAAGCTTATACTTATATAGTTTGACTTTATTATGATACATTATGTACATATGAATGAAAGAGCAAGAGTGTATCTTTATGCAAACCCTTTACCTAGGTATTTCCCATCCTGAAGTAAACTCAAACAAGTCATGAGTGTTTCTTTTCGGTTATATGAAATGGATTTAGGCGGCTGCGGTTTAGGGTCACAATGATTTGACCTTACTATATGCAGGTAACATGCTGCCCATAACGTTTTCGAGGTTGACATAAGGAAGCGAGAGGATTATCTCTTGTGGTATATATTGCTTTCCTTAGCAAGCAAAGTTCTAGTCTTGTAAACATGGGAGCTTGCAAGCGTAACTTAAACGCGGTCTAGGAATTATAATAATAATATAGGTAGTTATTGCCACCATTTTATCACTATATAATCACTCTATGCAATTTGACTGCTTTATATGTTAAAGGTTTGATGACTGATTAAGGAATGAGGACTTACAAATGTTTAAATATTAGTGCAGACAGACTTTGGCAGTAGTAAGGTACTTTGAGACTATGCGCTTTGCACAAACTGAGACAAATGTTGAATCTGATAACCCAAGATGTATGTATAGATGTAATAACGTAAATGCACTGGACTGGACAGAGTACGGCCCGTTTCCGTCTACTGTAAAACGGATCTCAGCATTTACTATCCTAATCGTGTATGCACACAGCTAGTAGCGGCCATGCTAGGGCACACCTAGATAGGGCTTAAAACGAATGGATAATTCACTGGGTTCTGTAGTCCTTCTCCCGCAATAACCGCAGCTGATCCATGTATACGTCATGCCAAATAGGTGTAGGCAAATTAAAGTAGATAGGCCTAGATTAGCCAGAGCCATTGCAACTGATTCATGACAAAGTACATCTTATATTGCCCATATTGATTGATCTTGGCTTGTGTGTTTTTTATACTAACAGTGGTGTTTAGCAGGGCCAAATGGCGTACTAGGTAAGGAACTAAGTACAAGCTATGTAGACGTGAAGAAAGGGCCACATGGGCCTCAGTATATCCCTTTCACGCTGAATCTAACAGAAAGATCAAAACTCATTAGATTTGCTATCTTGAGGTATTTCGTTTCCTATCTAGTTTTGTCCGTGCCAGATGTACAGATGTACTAACAGCAACATTGCCCTCCTAGCAGCTATACCTAGTATTTTAAGTTATAGATGATGTAACAGCAACCCAACTTGGATTAGTATATAAAAAGTGGAGAAACATAGTGGACATACATAGTAGTACTCACAGGCGGTGGCCCACTTGGGCAAATGGTGACTAAGCCTCTAAGTAAGTGGTCCGTACAAATCCGTACAATGGGCACAATCACTGCCATGGCCACAATGGCCATGAGAGCCTACATGAGTGAGGCCGGGGGTTAATGGGCAGAGCCATGCGTACGGAGTAGTGTGAGTGATGGCCTGTAGGGCCCACTACGCTGTAACAGTAACATTGACGCACAAACCTAAGGAAAACCTACTACCTCTTAATATGGAGGTAGTATCTAAGATAGCTATGCCTTTGTGCTACCTTTAGGTGCTGTTTCTTACCTAACCTTGCTACCTAGATAGGTAGCTTCCTTTCTGTGGAGGCAGCTTGGGCAGAGTAGCTTATCTATGGCCTGTCATCATAACGGCCGTTGACGATATCTAGATTAGTCCGGTATGCCTGAAATAGATAGCGCTCGCTTGGGGGTATTGCGTTCCCAACCTTGATCTGCATCATTGCCCCACTAGGTATCTACCTCCCCGCGACAACCTTGGAAGAGAGCGTAATAATACACGTATTTGTTGTGATTTTGCAATACTACAATTCTTACAACCCTAGTGAAGCTCATCCATAGCTCCCATACTCAATAATTTGACTGAGTTGGGCATCTTTTACCTCTCTACCTGCGCATAACTACATTGTTTTGCTCGAGTAGCTATAACCCCCTGTGCTTTCGAGAAAGATGGTACTTGTGGAAGATTTCGAATACGTAACTGAGGAGGAGAAACGTCTTGAACAGGACCGCGACCGTACTCTGTATTGGAAGCAATGGGGGCCTTACGTTGCTGAGCGCCAGTGGGCGACAGGTAACAAACTTGCTGGAACCCTTCACAGGCTCAACTGGCTGACGCAACATGACTAGTTCGCGAAGACTACAGCGCGGACGGTGACGCATGGAGCCGTGAGTTAGGACACTCTATACTACTAGTTGTTCGGTTTACTAAAGTCTCGACCTCCTTTCTAGATTTCACGCACGATCACGCTCGATCTCGAGCATTTCGTTGGGGCGAGGATGGTATCGCAGGAGTTTCTGATACACACGGTCTCCAAAACATTGCGTTCGCGTTTTGGAACGAGAAAGAGTTAGTTTGCGAATTGTTGCAGTCCAGCGTCGTTATTAACTGTCGAGCAGCCCTTTTCTCAAAGAACGTCTCTTTGGCCTTGCAAACCCTCAGGGGAATCACGGTGAAAGCATCAAGGAAGCTCATTTTCACTTGGACAACACTCCAGTAAGTCTCGAACATACTGTCCACATGGACATGACTATGGATTGATATCTGATATCTGTGACACAGACGGTACGCATACGCTCAGTCTTTCTTCTCTCGTCTGGACCGAATTTGATAAGTGATACTCACATTCGTTTTAGCATTCGTACATGAAATATCTCTACAAATATCCTCAAAAGGCTTTCCCCTACGAAGACCTCCTCAAAGAAAATGCGCGACGGACACGGCAGGATAGGGAATACCAGCTGATCGATACTGGTGTATTCGAAGAAGATAGGTACTGGGATATTGTGATTGAGACGGCCAAAGAAGAGGATGATCCCCAAGAGCTGCTGTTCCGCGTAACTGCTTGGAACAGGGGGCCAGATCCCGCTCCGCTGCATATTGTACCTCATGTTTGGTTTCGAAATACCTGGGCCTGGGGTCGTGAGCCCGAGGACAAAAAGCCTTCTATTTCCGAGGTCGGTGAGAACCTAGCTCGATCGAACCACCATAAGCTGGGAGAGCGATATGTTTTGCTATCGCCCTCACCCGGCGTCGGTGTAAGCGGAGAAGATGTGCAGCCAGAGTTCCTCTTCACCGACAACGACACCAACATAAACCTACTATATGGTCAGGAGAACAAGACACCATTTGTAAAGGATGCATTTCACCAGTTCATTGTAGAGGGCGAGAAGGGAGCTGTGAACCCCGCGAAGACCGGAACGAAGTGTGCAGCTTGGTACTCATTCAACGAGTCTGGTGGCGTCGCGCCCGGAGAATGTGCAGGTATGATAGGGGTGCAACGCAAGACTGTGAAGCGATAGACCGTGACTAACTCTGTGGCTGAAGTTGTCCGTTTCAGGTTTTCCAGGAAAAGCGAGCCGTACCTTGATGAAGAAGTATTTGACGACATTATCGAAAAGAGAAAAGAGGAAGCTGACGACTTTTACTATCGCATCAGTCCCTTGCCCATGTCGGAGGACCTCCGCAATATCCAGCGTCAAGCCTTCGCGGGTATGATGTGGTGCAAGCAGTACTACCAATTCATATGGGATCAGTGGGCCAACGGTGACCCGTCTCAACCACCACCTCCTCCTGAGAGGAAGCAAGTGAGGAATTCTCAATGGAGACATCTGCATATCGATGACATATTGTCCATGCCCGATTCTTGGGAATATCCTTTCTTTGCCGCGTGGGATTCTGCTTTCCACTGTATCCCGCTCGCAATGATCGATCCGGATTTTGCCAAAAAGCAGATCGATCTATTTACAAGAGAATGGTACTGCCATCCAAACGGCCAACTACCAGCGTAAGTGCATTTCATTCAGCCGCATGTCTGCACTAGTATGATGGCTAATGCCCCTTGGTTACCTAGATATGAATGGAATTTCAGCGACGTCAACCCTCCTGTTCACGCCTGGGCCACCTTTCGCGTATTCAAGATCGAACGCAAGATGTATGGCAGGCAAGACCTCGATTTCCTTGAGCGAGTCTTCCAGAAATTGCTGTTGAACTTCACTTGGTGGGTCAACCGAAAGGATGAAGATGGCAAGAACGTCTTTGAGGGCGGCTTTCTTGGACTAGACAACATCGGGCTATTCAACCGTTCAGAGCCTTTGCCTACAGGCGGTGTTCTTGAACAAGCTGACAGCACAGGGTGGATGGCGTTTTACTGTCTCTCCATGTTGAATATAGCCCTTGAGCTTGCCAAACATAGAAGAACATACGAGGACATCGCCTCAAAGTTCTTTGAGCATTTCATTTTCATCAGTGATGCCATGACCTTTAAGTCGGGGAAAGATGAGGAGTCCTTATGGAACGAGGATGATGGCTTCTACTACGATGCCATTTCATGGGGTGGCCCATGGATCCAGCAACTGCCGGTCCGCTCACTCGTCGGACTAATTCCGCTGTACGCAACGATGACGCTGGAACCAGAGTTGATTAATAAGTTGCCTTCTTTCAAGAAGCGAGTAAACTGGTTCATGGAGAACAGATGCGACATGGCGGAAAGAAACATGGCCAGCATCCGGAAGAGGGGCAAGGGAGACCGTATTCTGCTCGCCATGGTTAGTAAAGATCGACTAGTGAAGATTCTCCATCGGATGCTTGACGAGAACGAGTTCTTCAGTGAGCACGGCATCCGTTCACTGTCAAGATACCACAAAGCGCACCCGTATTCCATGGACGTCAACGGTCAGAAATTCACGGTTGGCTATGTGCCCGGAGACTCGGATAGCGGTCTGTTTGGAGGAAACAGCAATTGGAGAGGCCCGATCTGGCTCTGTGTCAACTTTTTGCTGGTAGAGGCCCTCCAGCGCTTCTATCTCTTTTACGGACCCGAGTTTAAGGTGGAATGCCCAACTGGTTCTGGAGATTACATGCACCTGGGGCACGTTTCGGAAGAGATCCAGCATCGACTACAACACTTGTTTGCTCGTGGGGATGATGGCCGCCGGAGCATTAACGCTGGAAGTGACTTGCTCGACTTTGATCCATATTGGAAGGACAACATGTGGTTTCACGAGTTCTTCGACGGAGACACTGGTCGCGGCCTTGGTGCAACTCATCAGTGCGGTTGGACTGGATTGATTGCTCGCATGATCCACGACACAGGGTAAGTACACCACTAGGGCGGAACTAACCCGAGTTAGATGACTGCGGCTAACACATAAGTAGGATCAGCTGTCGCCTGCCTCAGACGCCCCGAACGCCGTCCGTCGGAATGGCCCACTACTTTGATGACATTCTGCATAGGCATATCAACCTCAACAACTCGAAGCCGCAGAAGCCACGCATGCGACGGTCCTCGACGGCGCGTTCCATCGGAGCACGGAGTGATTTTGATGCCTCGGTCAACGGCGAAGCGTTTGAAGCACGTAGCGTGGCGCCTGATGACCCCGAGCGCGAAGCTCAGCGGAAAGAAGCCGACGCTCATCTGCACCAGTACATCTCGGACCAGCTTCAGCGGGTCATAGACCATGATGAGCACCAAGGTGTCGCGGATAGGGATGAGTACGAGGCACATGCGTAAAGGAAATACTCGATTTCCTACTACCTACTCACCTAGCTAGTCTTTGGGATACTTAAGGGGGAGAGTTAGAATGGAATCTTACAAGTAGAATACCTAGGTACAACGAACAAAACGGGTCAGTCTTGGTTTATATTGATAGAAAAGCATTGATACTTTCTTTTGTCAGGGAAGAATACTTTAAAACATAGGCATTAGCAGAACATAATACACGAAATGTTGATATCTTTCTTTCCTTTTGCGTATCTACCTACCTCAGGTTCCATAGATAGTTAAAGGGGGTTGTTGTAGAGTGTGCTTCTGGTGTATGATGATAATGCTCGTGAGATCAAGCCTAGGATGGCGTTTGAACGAATGTTTCTGTATATGCATGCAGCTTATTAAGTATCCGCTACTCATGTGTAGTAGTAAGGTTATATTTAAGCTTAAAGACTGCTAAGCTGTATGTCTATGTCATGTGAGAGGGATGATGATTCTTTAATTCGATATGTCCAGCTATTCTCAACTGCTTCTAAGTGAAGCGAGAAACGGTAGACATGAAAGGGAGATCGGAATCCTGACTGAACACTTCCATAACTACGTGTGAACGGGTTCGTCTGCTACTGTTCGTCACCGAGCACAAGCAGGCGATTGCTAGATTGTGGGTACAGTAATTATATTTATCACACACAAAGGAGAATATGATGCTGCTAGATCGAGACGAATGCAACCTCTCTCTATTTTAGAACGCTCCTATACACACAACGGTAATGTCCTTCCCGCGCTAAAGAAGGGAACTACCGGCCGGGAATTGTTTCTTAATTCTCGTTCGCAAAGATAATCCGCAGCTTTCTTTCTTTCGTTCTACCGTCGATTGTCCCCCCTACCCCTCTTCCTTTCGTCGCCTTTCTCAACTAATGAGAGAAACCTAAAGGTGTGGGAAAGAAAATAGTAACTTAGGTTGGTGGTTATTTTACAGGGTGTCGTTGAGGAGCTTGTTCATCTTTGCGATCTTGGAAGAGACGGACAAGTCGATGGTTCGGTCGCCGATCTCGACAACGAGACCACCGACGATTTCGGGGTTAACCTGGTTTGTCACCTTGAGCTTCTTGCCCTGGCCGACGTAGGGGGACTTGGTAACGGCGGTCTCGAGGCGGGAGAGAGTCTTGTTGTCGAGTTGCTAGATGAATTCTGGTCAGTTTACATATCTCTAAATAGAAAGAAGTATTTGCGTCTGGAATATGCGCAAGGTGGGATTTTGGTTTAATGCGAAAACGTCGTACCTGGGCCGACGTGACAGTCATCTCAACCTCACCGCGGGAAGCGCTGATAAGCTCGTTGAACTTTGCGCAGATGCCCTGTAGTAGGCCCAGGCGGTTGTTCTCGGCTAGGGTAGCGAGGAAGTTCTTGACGGTTTCGTTGTTGCCGGCAGCACCAATAGCCTTCTGCAGCTCGGCCACGACAGCGTTCTTGTCACCCTCGGTCAGGGTTGGTGTTCTCAAGACGGTAGCGAGTTTGGCATCTTTGGAGTATAGCTCGCCGAGGGCGCTCAGGGCCTTCGCGGTCGGGTCGAGGGTCGAGGTCTTCACGGCGGCAGTGTACTATAGATATAAATAGCTCATGCGTCAGTCTTCACTAGCTCCCTCTTCCATAACCAACCCTCAACAACCATGCCACAATTGATCTACGCAAAGACCAAGAGTAACACAAGGTGAAATTGGGCGTTTGACCGAAGACGTTTTTATCGTACCAGAGCGGTGGCATAGGTGCCATCGACACCGTAAACTGCGACGGGGGGCTTGACGTCTTGCGTAGCAGCGGCGGCATAGGTTCGCACGGACGACTGAGCGAACGTCCGTCGGGGAGCTGCAGCTCTGAGAGATCGGAATGCTTGTCGGGACAGCATGGCGGCGGTGAGACTTGAGGGGATTGATGGGTGGGAGTTGAAGTCAATTGATGTCGTTCTTCTGTAGAGCTCGTTCCTCACAAAAGGTTGTCCTGCAAGAAATCAACCGACAAGCCGGGTCTAATTGGAAACTGTGGCTTGTGCACACCGCAGCCACAGGCTGAGCACTAAAAGCACGCAGGTACCTACCTACCAAGGTACTCTACATATATGTAGGTACTGTACAGGTCACGGCTAGGACGTTACCAAATCGAGCTAGGCATGTGATCTGCCTAGCCACACTAGGAATTAACCCCAACGGGGTTTTAGTTTCCCTGTGTCCGTTCCAAGGTTTCTTAGGTAAAATAGCAAATAAGGTTACTCCGTGCAGCAGTACAGCAGTACAAATGCCCGATTTCCCACACCAACTTTCGAATTCCTGAGTTCTCTCTCCCCAAGTTTTCTAACGTCTCAAGTACGACGCACACGCGCTTCGTCTGGTGTCTCCTGCTCTAATCCACTCTCCAAAGAGTTCAAGGATCGAGAGAAGGGAGAAAAAGACAGTAACTGTATCTAAGAAGCACGACTTCTAGGACATTGCCGTCTTTCATATTCATACCCTTCTCGCCCCGCTGGAGTGTGAGAACTGATTATTTACCTCAACGCCCAGCGCCCAGCGCCCGGCGTCCCAGCGGACGTCCTTTCAGTGCCATATCTGGGAGATTTCCAAGTCGTTCATCCTCTCAATTATTTGTTAGGAGACTTGTTACGTGACATCTGTTCTTGCTTCTCCTTCATCTTGCAGTGCAGCCAGGCGGCACCAGCCAGCTGTATTTTGGTCAGTTCCGTGGACATTAGGTTACCCAACCATCGGCCACTGCACGCCTACGCATTCATTTACGCATCTATTCGCATATGGTGCCGTAGCTGTCTAATCCAGTGTAGCCACAGTTTTTTCCTCTTTTTTCGTTCTATACCTATAGGTATATCGCTCGCAGCCAATCTATCTCTAGCATGGTAAGGCTAGAATTACTATCATCATGGCTAGAGAGAAAAAGAAAGTGCCCGCGCCGGCGCACGGCATCGCTGCCGCGGCCCGGCGTGCCAAAATGGAGAGGGCCATGCAATATTCCGATACTGTCTGGCGCAACTTAAACCCGCTAAAGGCACCCCCAAAAATGAAACACAAGTCCTACTTCGAGGCAGTCGAAAATGCCGACAAGAAGAAGAAGAAGTTGGAGTTTGAGGTACCTAGTTATTTACAGTCAAAATAGGCTCTAATGCCAGTAGCACAGTGCTCACTAGTAGTAGATCACCACCGACAGAGAGCCGCCGCCCGGCTTCGAATTCATCCCTACTGGACATCCGGAGTTGTCCCAAGAATGCAAAGAACAATCGCGTGACAGAGATGCGATGTTTTTTATTGTCTCTGTTCGCATTCCTCCCCAACTATTCGCTGTTGCTTGACACCACTAGCTAACATGAGCTAGAACTCGAAAGACCCAGGAAAACTCGACCACCACATGAACAGGTTAGGATACCATTTTCGACGCTCTATCGTAGAAGAAGCGCGTAAGATCCTGAAAAAGAGGGGTCACCATGACCAAGCCGCCTATGTCCATGATCCTGGAAAGCCAGAGCCTATACCCACCTCACAGTCCGAAATCGATCATGAGGCCGATGCGGTGCTTAGAGATCTTTTCCCAAGGATACCGAACACTGATCGACGGGAGATTATTCAACACGCCTTTAAGAAAGTATGAACTCATAACCGCCGACCTCCGTTTTCTTGAGACACTAATTCGTCTTCTACTTAGGACGGAACGTTTAATGGTGAATATAAAGTTGGTATGGCCAAGGATATAACCTTGGCGCGTCGAGTCCAACTCGCGGCCCTTGCCCACATCAGACATAATCACACTCGTTATGATGAATTGCTCAAAGAATCTGATTGGGCGAATGCCCGCAAAGCTGTAGAGAAGCCATGCTTGGACATCATCGTCAAGTGGCGAGGAGATGAAGAGACCGGCCGCGATCAGCTCGATGAGATTCTCCGAGAAGTCATTGAAATATCTGATACAGAAAACGAATCAGATGAAGAGAGCAGTGATGCAGATAACGAGCGCCTTTACATGCCTAGACCACAGGCTGTACCGGCCTCTGTGCCCAATGGAGCTATGCCCCAACTCTCTCATGTTCCCAATCAGCAGTTTGGCGTGGATCGCCTGATGAGTGACGCTGTTCGTTCGAGCCCCCACACGCCGCCCCGTCACCGTGGCCTTACAAAGGCCGAAAGGAAGGCCGAAAGGAGGACTCGAAAGACCCAGCAGCGGTTCAAGCGATATGCTGCTGCTGCTGAAGCTCTTGCGAACACTCCTCACCAAAACAGCCACCCGGCGAGTCATAGTACGCCTGGATTCGTAGCTACGCCTGTGGAGTTTGTTAGAAGCCAAGGTTCAGCTCACCCAGTAAATGCGTATCACGCAACCCCGAATACGGTTCCCCATGAGACGGGCATCCCCAGAACCTCCTACGGACATGCCGAAGTACAGAATATACCGTTTCCCCATATGTATGACGCTAGTCAGGATAGGATAGCAAGTGTATCACATGTTTCGTTGGGGCCTCGTGGTCACGGAGGCCCACAGGAGTTCATTCGTGTGCCAGATACTCAGCGGCCCAAAGTTGGGCCGTACTCAGCCCACTACACTCAACCACCTCAACCTCCCTTGTCACCGGTGAGGCTTGGTTTGCAGGATATGGCTTTACCCTCTATCGAACCCAAGTCGCCGGTTAGCTCACGAGGTCTGCAGGGTACGCCACAAGGCCTAAGACATGAGCCTCAGCAATTTACAGAAGTGCCTCGTGTGGTTTCTCGTAATATTGCTGAGCCTATCATGTCTAGACCTTCGCCGCGATCAACGGATGCCCCAGTAAACAGTGATGAGCTTGCTGCCAAGCGCCGTCGGATCATAACTTATTTTCCTGAGGATTACCAAAGACCTTCGGATTCCTCATACGTCCGTGTGACACCTCGAGGTCAGGATGAGAATCTACGTAGGCCCCAGATCGAGTATATTGCAGATCGGCACCCGCCGGCCTCACGGGTCCCAGAACATGTCGTATATCAGAACAATTTATTCACCCCTCCAAGCCATGAGATCCGAGTAGTTCGGTCTGAAGGTGATCCTAATAGGCCATATCAAGTCGACCGGGTAGAAGCACCTCTTAGATCGAGGGCTAATCCCATTGTTGTTGACGGTAACTGCAACTATGAGCCTCGTCGCGTTGTTGAAGTGCGTGGATCTCCTGCTCATGAGATATACAGAACTGTTTCCCCACAAGTGGGTGGTCTGAGTATTCATAGTCAAGGAGACCCTCGCCCCCGAGATTCAACAAGAGTTATCTATGTGGATGAACCCACTGGTCGTTTTAGGGATGAACCGGGACATCTTCGCCCCGTGAATCACCATTCCGTGTCCGGACCTCCAGCATACCCAGAGGTGCTTTCTCGGCCGCAATCTCCTGCCATGGTGTTACAAGCTCACACTCGCACGCTTGAAAGGTCAACACGGTATGGTGTTCCCTACGAGACTCGAGTCAACGAACTACAGCGTGCTCCAGTGGTAGAAGCTACGAATGGAATACTTCGGGCATCATTCCCAGAAATGCCCAGACAAGAAAGGTAAGCTAAGAGACACGGGTAGTTTTCGTCGGTCCAAATTCTTCGTAATATTAGGAGAATGCATTCATGACGAGGGTTACTGACATCAATTCCAGGTTTCCGCCGCCAGACCCCCATGATCTCCAGTCACGTCGCGAGTTTGTCATGATACAACAAGCTAGCCAGCGCCATAATGGTGATAATATCATCTATCGGCAAGTGAGGCCCGGCGTCGACATACCAGCCGGCGAAGAATACCAGCGAGCACCCCAGCGACCCTTCCCTGTGTACCCAGCTCGTAGCAGCTACGTTGATATTCGTGGTCCATCAGCACATCAACGTATACCGGAGCATCGCGACGTCATTTATGTGGAGTAAAGGTACTCCCGATCCCTGCTTGGCTGTGTTTCTATCAAAGCGATCCTGCTCTAGAATCGTCTTGTGTGGAACGTACAAGCCACTGGACAAAAGTGTTTTGGGGCGGACTATAGAATACCCGGCGTTTATGGACTATGCAAGGGCGAAAGAGGGATGCTTGTCTTATTGGAATTGGCTTCCTTCTCGAGATACCCCTAGGGTTTGGTATGTCAAGGATGTATTCCCTATAACGATGCATGAACTGGTGTTCACAGGAGTTTTATAGAAAGAGGATGCATGAGAACTGGTATAGACAGGTAAAGGGATGTACTATTTATGAAATGAGATCTATGACTGAAGATGTATCTCGAATGGCTTCCTAGCCTCTGTTCAATATGTACATATTATACATAAAAGCACAAATCAAGATGTCCCACAAAGAGTCAGAATCCTCCAGGAAAATCGGCCCGTCCACTTTGTTAACTTAGGCGTTTCGTGATTGAGGCAAAAAGGAAAAAACCTTGGTTATTCAACGTAATGGCAATCGATCTAGCCATCAGAGAAGTGCATTATTAACCAGTGAGGACCACGGTCCCAAAGTCTATGCAAGAGAAACGTGACCAAAAAATATGTAAGCGCCGTAATTCGCCTATTCGTACCTTCGTGCTAGATAATTCTAATAGTGATTTGAATGTCCCAAAGTATGTTACGATGCAAGCATGGCTTGTCTTTCCGGCCTCCTTTCTTCTTGAGCCCGAACCTCCGGTTGCCTCTCCTCCTCCTCGACGTCCGCGACTTCTTCGGATGGGGAAAGGCTCGTATTAGGAACGGCAGGCAAGACACCGGGCCCGTTGACTTCGCGTTCGAGAGCGGCCAGCTCGTCTTCGACTTCTTCTTCGTCTTGGTTCGTGATACGCCCGCCGAGCATGTCGCTGATTTCCTGTTTGTTGGAGAGAATATTCAGTTAGTAGTTGCTCTGATATACGGGAGTCAAGGTGTAGTTCCGGGGAGAGAAGAGGTTCTTCTGCTCCATTGAGCTCTCTCCCTCCTCCGAAAAAAGTAACAGAAAGGGAAATCAGTCAGCTATAAGGCGCGGTCCCGGCTTACCTTCTGATAAGCAACGGCATCAGCACTCTCGCCCATGAGCTTCTCGACATGCTCGATCCCACCCATCTCGGCGTGTATCTCCTTGAGCACACGGGTGCCCTGCTGCAGTCCGAAAACGATGTCCTTCTGAATCAAAGCGAACTCGACGTTGCGTACGAGCTGCTCGAGCTGCGCCAGCTGGCCGTCCGTCTTAGCCAGGAGTTGCTCCTGGTACTTCTTCCGACGTAGTGCTAGGAGCGCCCTCTTCTTGTCCCCAGCCGCGAGCATCCGCCGCGCCACTTCTGTTTCTTTGTCTGTTAATAGTACGATTCGTCGCTGGTATTGGTGCAGCTTGTCGCGCTGGAGCTTTAGGTCGAGGATCGCCCTGTATTGGGGGAGAGGATGAGGTATGGCGTTAGCTTGACTTGATGTTTGTGTTCGGATGCACGTGAATGTGCGTGTGCGTCTTCTTTTTGACCCGTCATTGGATGACGTCGTGCAGGTAGACTCGGGCGTAGATGAACAAGGAGAAATAGAAAACGGAAACGCACTTGTCTTGTGCCGTTACACGGCTATTGCTGTTCCCCATCTCCTCCTCTTCCTCGTCGGTACAGACTGATGTTTTATATGGTGTTATGCGGTGTAGTTGACCGTTTGGCCGGGACCACGTCCCCTTCTTTCACCTGACCCTGGAATCCGTCGCGGATTCCGCTGGGCGCATTGTTCGAGGGCAAACCCCTTCTTTATGCGCTTCAATTACAAATATCTGGAACTGGAATAGGAATATATATAATATTTGTGTATCTTGTGGTTTCGCTATGGTATTTAAGAGTCGTTGGAAATTGTTTATTCGCTGATGTTTTGGCCTGAACCAAGGTCCTTGGTGGGATGTGGTCGCCTATGTCACTCTGTTGACGGGGATCTAGAGTAAGCTCCAGGGAACTCCAGCTGGGAAGTAGGTACCAATTGAAGGTTAGGTAACGGCATGTATTATCGATAAGATAACGTGTGCATGACGCAGTTGTGCTTTCGGGTCGCCAATTAGAGATCGCAGTAACAGGCGGGCGGTTTACCCCGTATACCTTGAGAGGTACTGCATGCTTAGCTGCAATGGGGTATTTTGGGAATGCAACAATTAACAAACTGCTTCAATTTGTATCAAATCCCCATGTAGTACTACGGAAGCCAGCTTTTGTGTCCTAAATGCAAGGGAGCATGTTCTGTTCTGTCCAGGAAATACCTTATGCTTTGGACAGGGGGCTAGACTACCCTATAGGCATCTCAAAGCGCACAAGATGCGCTGGACATGAGTCGGCTGTTGGGCCATGCAAGGCATATATTTCTTGCCTTAATACCACTACTATAATTGATTTTATTGTTCATAATATTCCCATGTCACTCCAGGTAAGGGATTGCTAATGACTTGTACCAGCCGCACCAGAACGGGGGGCATCGTAGACCCACTTTAACTTTTCTCTATCAGAAACTTTTTAACTCCAATACAACAGCAACAAGTATATGGGATTCATATGCGACTCACCCAGTCATCTTATGAGGATACTTCAAGTAGTAGTTTATACCTTAAGCTAAAACGTATTATATACTTTCAGGACTAGGGATAAACCCTCTGTTCTCCCTCAATTTCATTTCTCTTCCTCCATTCGGGGACCAGTTCACCATGCCACCCCGGATACTACAAGGGATTGATCGCGATGTATACCAAATCATTCGCAAGTTAGAGGACCAGCACGTCGACGATAAGAAACCGCACAAATTCACAATCTCGGGTGTTTATGATACGATAAAACACTCAAATTCGAGCCTTGCTCGGCAGAAAAAAAGGCCACTGGAAGATTCTATAGAGAGGGTCCTCCGCCTGCGTCGCGAAGAGAGGCAAGAAGATGACGAAGAGGCTGAGATCGAGCAAGCCTTGGCGACTTCGCCAAAACCAAAGGTATGACATGATATTTTGCCGTGATAAGTTGGCGCGCCAAATGTCACGTGCCCAAGACTGAGTCCATTCGCTGACCACCTGGAAAAGGAACGCGATTACTACCTGCTGAACAAACAGATTGCAAAGTCTTGGGATATACCGAAGGCACAAACGTCTGAAGTCGCCACTCCCGAACCACCGACCAGCATAGAGGCAGAGAGGCAACCCAATGGCGAGCCTAGAACTAAGAAGCGCAGGGCCGAGCGCAAGGAGAGGGAGAAGGAAAGCCGTAGTCCTCCAACAGATTCTTCCTTGAGAGATCTCGGAGGCATGGACGAGGCTATTAAGATCCTAGTCAAAGCCATCACCTGGCCAATGCACGCTCCTGCGGCGTGTGAGAAGGGTCTGGTAAAACCTGCTCGTGGTGTGTTGATCCACGGACCTCCAGGCTGTGGTAAAACTATGTTAGCGAAAGCATACGCCGCATCGCTAGGTATTGCCTTTATCCCCGTATCTGCCCCTTCTCTTGTAGCAGGCATGTCGGGAGAGTCGGAGAAGAAGATCAGAGAGCTTTATGACGAAGCCAAAAGTCTTGCACCCTGTCTGATCTTTATCGACGAAATTGACGCTATTATGGGTAAGCGAGAAAACGCACAGAGAGAAATGGAAAAGCGGATCGTCGCGCAAATGTTAACATGTATGGACGATTGTGATCCACAGAAGCTGGGCGGAAAGCTTATCGTCACGCTCGCCGCCACAAATCGACCAGACAGTATCGACCCAGCGCTACGGAGAGCAGGCAGATTCAACCACGAAATCGGGCTCGGTATACCGAACGAAGTTGCTCGTGAGGCCATACTACGCAAGATGTTAAGCAACGTACCAATCGCGGATGATGTGGATTTCAAGCTCCTGGCCAAGAGAACACCCGGCTTTGTGGGAGCAGATCTTGAAGACCTGATCTCAGTAGCTCAAAATGACTTGGCGGAAGAGTTAATATCTGATATTACGCAAGGGCCCTCTGCCGCTATGGACATTGACACCGAGGCAGAAGATTCCGCTGTCATCAAGCTACATTATTCAATTCTAGCTGCGCCTCTTGACGCCATACCGGAGGACAAATATACACTAACAATGCGCCATTTCCTACAGGCTGTTACGCAAGTACAGCCATCCTCAAAACGCGAGGGCTTCTCTACTATTCCCGACACTACGTGGGCTCATATCGGCGCCCTCGAGGACGTACGGGAAGAACTTATGCTCTCCATTGTGGAACCTATACACCATCCTGAGAAATTCAAGGCTCTCGGTATCGATGGGCCTTCAGGCGTGCTCCTCTGGGGTCCTCCTGGTTGTGGTAAGACTCTGCTCGCTAAGGCGGTTGCCAACGAGTCCAAGGCGAATTTCATATCCGTCAAAGGCCCGGAACTCCTCAACAAGTACGTGGGTGAATCCGAGCGCTCCGTCCGGCAAGTCTTCAGCCGTGCTCGGGCCTCTGCTCCTTGCATTGTGTTCTTCGACGAGCTAGATGCCCTGGTGCCTCGACGAGACGCCAGCGGCACGGATTCGAGCGCCAGAGTCGTGAACATGCTTTTGACGGAGCTGGATGGTATGAACAACCGCTCTGGGGTATATGTCATTGGCGCCACCAACAGGCCAGACATGATCGACCCAGCCATCCTGCGGCCCGGCCGTCTGGGCACGAATATCTTCATCGATCTGCCCAGTGCCGATGGCCGCGTGGAGATCCTGAAGACGCGGATCCGGCGCGTGCTGCCATCGTACACCGACTTCGGCGTCCTCGAGGCTGTGGCTCGCGATAGACGCTGTGAAGGCTTCAGCGGTGCGGATATCGAGAACCTACATGCTGCGGCTGCGAAGTCGGCCATGCGGAGGATGAATAGCAGGGGCGGAGACGAGACCGCCAACACGTTATTGCCCGAGGACTGGGAGAGGGCTCTTAACGAGACCAAGCCGAGCGTGTCGGATAGTCACTCTGTGAAATTTAGACAACTAAAAGAACTGGGCTGGGAGTAAAGCTTCTCGGGTGATAACCTGGAGGTCGAGGTCTATTACTACCTACGATTTGACGTATCATACATGGCGAGGGCGTTGTTTGTTTAGACTCTTGACTGATAGACAGATAGATGACATCCTTTCCCGCAGGCCACATTTAGAAACGAGGACATGATTTCTTCCTTGACCGGATCTAAGGCGTACCTGCAGACACATGAACGAACATGTGCCCCCATATTAGGCTCTTGTGGACAAGCACGCACGTGCCCCTGTCCTTCTGTCCGTCTTTTCTCGCAAGCAAATGTCTTCCAATCCTAAATAATGACTAAGCGGGCATATATATTTTTTCCTTAACCCCTCTCAGGCCTTCAATCCCACGACGTCAAGTCGGGTTGCTTTCCGGCTAGGGATGTTGGACCTGGAAGGGTAAATCCCACTCGATTACCTTGGCGTTATATAAAAGAGGACAGAACGGGACAGAACAGGTTGATGCAGGCCAGAAAAAGACGTCGAGTGAACTGGTTAGGTAGAGATCGCGACGTCCTTTCCTCACCAGTAGACTCTAGCAAGTTCTGCTATGCCTATTTCTCTTTTGGCAATCCTTTTCCATTCCTTCTTTTGCTAGGCCGGAAGCGCTCTTGCATCCTTCTTAGGGTACGAACGTTGTAAAGAAGCAGGGAACGGAATGTGAAAGAGAGGGAAGGGGAATCGCGAAGATAACCGAGAGGTTAGGAAAAATGATATACATTTGCAATACCTAATCTCCATTGGCCTAACTGCATGTATGCATTCTCGATAGACTATATTGCTAGAGATAATAACATTAAGTATTCAGGAAGGAGGAAACGAGTTGAAAGTGTCGATATGATCCTAAGTATTCATAACGAAGTACAAGGCAGAGGCAGACAAGTACGTGGACATGTAATGATGGAAGCAGGGAGAAAAAGAAAAAAGGGCATATCATACCAAAGCAGACAGAAACTAGAATCTTTACTCTGAACCTTCCTCCCGTGTCCCTACCCTTGATATCTGGATATCTATCTACCATATACCCCATCCACCTCCACGACCACGATACCTACGTCCTCGCGGCGAGGTGGCGGCTTATACCTGGATAGTCAGTCTTGCGAAGCTTGCAGCTCGTTAACCCGCCTCGCCACGACAACGGCCAAACATCCCGCAGAACGGGTTCGTCGTCATGGTCTTCCAGATGGATAACCCGGGGAGTCGCTTGGTTACTGCACTGCCATATTGAGTAGCACTTCCACGACGGCTTGGCCATGAGAATAATTGAGAGGTCGAAGAGCGAGATCAAGAAGAGTGTTTATGCGAGAGCTGGCGAGGAGGCTCGGATGCAGAGAGTGCGTGCTAGTTGGGCGGCTAGTGGGCTTGAGACTGGAGAATGAGAGGAATATATTGGTGATTCTTCGATTGACTGACTACACCTATTGAAATAAGAAAGATAATTAGAAACAGTAAAAGGAACCATGCATTTCGTGAAGCTGGCGCTCCCTACACTTTGCCTCTCGTTGCTCCTATCTTCCGTTCATTAATCTTGATGTGTATAATCTATAGTATCTACACAGCAGAAGCTACGGGGTTTCAAAAGTGCCCCTTTCAGATGCAAAGTGTATCCTTTTGTCCGCTTCGGCCGTTGGCACCTGGCCGATCGCCACCACCACTTCGAAAATCCAGCCTCTGATTAATAGGTAGCGGGCCGTTACTAACCGTTTGTACTACAACGGTTGCGTGGCCAACAATTCTGGATACCTAGTCAAAGGAGCTCTAAATCAATTAGTCAATCGATCCACTTGCTCATAGGTACTTATCCAAACCCGTATTGCTAGCTCCCTCTCTTCTTCTCGATTGCGACGCGTATGTGTCATAGAGAGCTGAAAAAGGTAGTAAGCAGGTCTGTGATTCAGTATAGCCGTCAATACCTACTGAGAAAGAGGGTTTCAACTGTCTGTACCTACTTACCAGCGCAATGGAATCGAACTAGCGACAGCTGTTGCAGATGTCGGACAATAGGATCTGCATCTAGGTTAGGTGCTAGGTTGTATGCGCTAGACCAAATAAGTTGAAGCGTGGATAGTTTTTTGCATGGGTCCCAAAAGTTCTCATGGACCTATAATAATTGACGCATTTCTACAACGGTTTGTAGACAGATCAGCGCGACTTTGATACTGCAGGATACGGCATGGATACCGTTACACAGCTCATGGAACATGGATTGAGCGACGATATTCTGGAGAAATGGTACACAGCTAGAAATAGGGGAGAAAGAAGGAAGAAAGACGTGGCTTGGCGCATAGAGACACATGGCTACTATGTACGTCTACAGTGATAGCATTTTCTACAATACGAGTATCACTGCACATTGAACAAGCTTCACATGTCGAGAGATTGGACCAGGAACGGGATTGAAAGTAAAATGTCTATCACATACAGGTCATACATATATTACTAGTAATTCAACGGTCCATCCCAGCCTTTCCAGATGGCAGCATCAACTCCCGGCTTAACCTGTGACCCGAGTGCTATTTTGTGTAGAAAAAGTATTAAGAGGAGATGGATATATGCTCGAACCAGCGAAAGGCGCCGCCATGGTCTAGTAAGTCTATAAGTACACCGTCGGCCTGTATATCTCTATGCAATGTTTTATCGTTACACGTCCGCCCCGCGCGCGGTCATCATCTATGAGGTAGCCTCCTTCAAGAAGCTGTGAAAAAACAGTCAGGTCAGCGCATGTCCGGAAAAACGAAGTTATATGTATACGATGAGGCTTACGTGATGAGGTCATTGCGGTCCTTCTCCTTCTTGAGACCACCGAAGGCCATCTTGGTGCCGGGGATGTACTTCTTGGGGTTCTCGAGGTATTGGAACTGGATCGCGGATTAGCAAACCTTTTGGAACTATAGGCCGTTACGAATAACATACCAGACTCTCCTCGTTCCACGTGACACCCTTCTGCTTGTTGGCGTCGGTGTATGAATAGCCCTCAACGGAGCCAGTCTTGCGGCCGAAGAGGCCGTGGAGCGCAGGCCCGACTTTGTTGCCCTCACCCTCCTTCAGGGTGTGGCACTGAGCGCAACGGGTCTTGAAGAGGTTGGCACCCTTCTTGGAGTCACCTTAAGGTCCCAATTGTTAGCCTCGTCGTTCTTCCCGAGTCGCGTCAGGTAAAGAAAGACGACAGGTCGTCAAGAACTAATGACTCTGGCAGTTATCTGGACGGCTATCGTATTCCAATGTCGGATGCCATGCGCTACTGATGACAGCAAATACTTCGTTGACATGGCGGTAGCACAAGCAGCGAAAATAGCGCAAGCAAACAGCTGTCGGTAGTCGGAAGACGAATCGCGAACAACAAAGGGGCATCGATTTCGCTCCCAAATGACAACCCTCAAGTCGCTGAGGCTACTCCAACACCGGAAAACCTTGCGCATGAGGCTGGCTTTGCGCAATGGCTCGGAATAGCCATGGTCGATGTATGCAAAGCCAAGGTTTAAACAATCAGGACAACGTCAAAAGAAAAAAAGAACTTACCGGCTGAGAAAGGCATTTTGGCTAATATGTGAGGTTAATAGTGAGAAGAGAAGAGATGTTATTAATAGAATGTGAGGAAGAGTTACTCGTCGTTGTGATGTGAAGGTATTGCTAGTATATGCGTTCCTAGGAGTTTGTCAGAAGGAAGAAAAAAAATTGAGGCAATCAGGATTTAAAGGGAAGCGATGAGCTCAACACTTGCAGCATGCCGGCCTTGCATGTCGCTAAAAGGGAAAATCTAACGCTTTTGACCGTCAGTATGGAGCTATTGAGCCACAAGTGTGGCACTAGGTCGCTCTCATCCAGCCAATCATGAGGCTGCTGAAATAATACAGCTCCGGGGGATCCCGGGCTTAAGTCCCATTATTTACCTGTTACCAAGGAATAATTAGGTACCGCTGTAGGTTTCAGTAGAGGTGCCTGGAAAAACGAAGCCACAGCCTAGTAAACAAATGAGCACAGATGTACTATACACCAAACATACAGTAAGTAGGTACCTACAATAGATTTATGCCAAGATCATTGAGAATTTTTTCGAGGGCGTTCCCCTGATGTAACAAAAAGATGACGCCCCAAATTGTTGGTCACTAACCTAGCAAAAAACGCGTCGGCTTCCCGAAGATAGTCATGACCAATTATCCCGGTCGGAAATTTACGGTTTCTTTCATCAGCCTTCTTCAGTATACCTAGGTATATGCAACGCAATACTTAGGAGTGAATTGCGCATCTTCGGCTCGCATTAAGTAATGTCAATACAGCCGTCGATGAAGCCAATTCCATATTAAACATAACACACTGGAGTTGGGTTGTGCTAGGTTAGCGATTGTAACTTGGTTGTCAGACGTTGTTACCTTAATAATCGAGCAATAAGCCCTCTCCCTGCCAACCAATGGCTTCGAAAACAACTTCTATTCCACGGTTCCTCCTTCCCCAGTCCGGTCCAATGTGGCGTACAGCTGCTGCTCGGTCGGCTGCTTTCGCCCGGCCGCTCGATGCCGGCCTGGTGATGGTGCGGTATGCTTCCAGCACGGAGGGCGCAATCTCGAACATTGCTAGCCGAAGAGCCTACTCTGCCAAATCGGCCGCTTCCAAAGCAGCAAAGCACGCTCCGCCCACGAAACCGCCGCCCTCTATAAAGAATGCGCCAAAACCAGCCGCGACGAAGACTCTGACGGGTCGAACCCAAACCCCTTCGTCGGCATCAACATCAGCACCAGCATCAGCAAGCCCGGTACAACCTGCCACTACACCAGTAACTCCAAAGTTAGCAGCAAGCGACGCGGCCGCCCAGGCAGTAGCGCCGAAGCCGAAAACCACCCCAACCCCAGCTCCGGCGAAGCCCGTAGTCGACCCCTCGAAACCTATAGTGCTCGAGAAGCCAGAACGGTTTAACCCCCCCTCGCACGGCGCCAGACTTCCACGGTCTACACCGAGGCATTATGGTGGACCTTTGACGACTGAGGAGGTTAAGGCTCAGGCAGCGAAGTCATACCCGGGCCTGCCCCCGCCGCCGAACACATGGTCATATTGGTTCATCAACAGCCGGGGTCTTCACACGTTCATCACACTGGTAAGTCTATAATGCTATTGCATAGCTTTCTATTACCCCCCTTCCCCACCCTACTTAACTTAGGGCAGAACAAACTTACTCTTTCTCTCTCTCTCTAGGGTACCCTGACCTCACTGGCCGTGTTTACCTGGGTGATGAACTTCAAGGCCAAGTCCCCTTACATAGACATGATCCCGCCCATCTCCGAGTTCCCGCGCCATCCGTTCCAGTATATCGGCGTCTGCATTGACGTGCTGCGCATGACCGAGGAGCACGAGTCCGCCCAAACAGCCGAGAAGCGCCGTCGCAGAGTCGAGGACGTCGCTAAGCGTAACCAGTACCGCAAGGCGCACGGCCTCGAGCCGGCGAACCAGGGAATCTTCGGCGCCAGGGCCGAGGTCGCCGAACAGACTGCCGAGACCACGGGAGCCGCTTCTCCTGCCACTGTGATCGAGTCTTCGGCTTCCACAACCGAGCCAAGTGCGGCGGCCGCAGAGGTTACGGAAGAAGGAAAGAGGAAGAAGTTTTGGGGCATTTTTTAAATGTTTGTACATATGCAAATGCATTACAGCGGCGACACCAGCCCCTTTTACCAAGTGGAAGGATTCCCCGCGTTTGTACAATATGTATGCACCATCTTGTATAGTGCACCTACCCGAGCCAAACTGCTTCTGTACAACAATTTTTCGTAGAATTTTGGGGGGTTGTGGTATCATGGATAGTAAGAAAAAGGCCTTGGGGAGCAAAAAAGGCAAACTTTGGTATTTTATGCCAACTCCACACCATCTAATGCTTCTAATACCTCATACGCAATCCCCCCACTTTCCAGTATCTTCTGCACCGTGGTGCCTATGAGCGCGATCTTAGTACCGCCCCGCGGCGCCTTCCACACACCTTCCACGCCGCCCGTCTCAGCAGCCCGTAGTCCCGTCGACGTCGTATTTGTCGTCTCCTTCGCAGCGGGGGCTGGTGTGTGTCCCCACGCCGCGGCGTTGACGGCGTTGGGCACGCCGGGAGCCGTTAACCGCGAAGGCGGATCGATGGTGCGCACAGACAAGAGACGTAAACCGCGCCCCACCAACCCCGTCTTCACTTTCTGATCGACGTCGACGTCCATTATTGCGGCCCCGTCGCCCCCGGGTACTGGCACAGGTATGTCATCTGCGTCTACGTCAGTCTCGCCGACAGATACGGCGAGCGCGCAGTCGGCTACCGCTAGTTCCTCTTTCGAAGGGTCGAAGATGATGTTGTCGCCTACGGCCATGACGAGGAGCGTGATGGGTGGTCGGGAGGTCTTGTTTTTGGAATTGTTGTCATTGGGCGGGTATATGAATTGCGAGGCCGCCCAGTCGTCGTCGAACATGGGGTCTTCGTCGCCTTCGGATTTCAGGCGAGGAAGACGCGTTGCGAGGAGCGCGAGGTGCGCGGTCAGACTGAGGAGTGGAAGTGGATAGGAGAGAGGTGGGGAGATGAGGATGACCTGGATTTTGTTTATGTCAGACCTCTTTAGATTATTTTAGAAGCAGAAAGATGAAAAAAAA